>Ga0306899_1000012_pt1 | contig 135555 bp, 117 predicted proteins | sample AntRauMFilla3764_FD_190407 | JGI IMG/M metagenome (GOLD analysis project Ga0306899, IMG submission 190407) | Saline lake microbial communities from Rauer Islands, Antarctica - Metagenome Filla 3 #764 (v2) (version 2) | ecosystem: Environmental > Aquatic > Non-marine Saline and Alkaline >... | reverse complement strand
TCCCAAGATTCAATTCACTCAATTTAATAGCAGCATATTTCGTCGCCATGCAATAATCCATAGAAGATGCGAGTCCTACTCCACCTCCAACAGTTTTACCTTGAACACGCCCAATAATAAACTTTGGGCATTTGCGCATCGCATTGATCACATTGGCAAAACCACTAAAAAATTGCTCCCCGGTTTTTTCGTCTTCAATGGAAATCAATTCCTTAAAGCTGGCCCCGGCACAAAAAGTACGTTCTCCCCCTGACTTTAATACAATCACAAGGACGTTATCATCTTGTCCAGCTTCAGTTATCGTTTCTGCTAAATTGGCAAGAATATCGCTAGGCAAAGAATTATGCGCGGGATGAAAAAATTCTATCGTTGCAATTTTATCTTTAATATCTTTTTTTACGTATGGTTTAGTCATTTGATGTATTTTCTAAATCGTTTTCGGTTAAATTCAAAACTAATGATTGTTAGTATCATTCACAATTGGATTATTTTAAATTTAGTAGTTTTACACTTAATCTAATATTTTTAAAACTTTAAAAATGAAAATCATCCAATTATTATTGTTTGTGTTTTTACTTGTGTCTGCTTCTTTTTATTCTCAAGAATCCAATGAAACCTATATAATTGCTAAGGGCTGCAAAAATGTAGTGGGAAATATGGAGTTGAAAAATTGCTTTTCGGAAAAGGTTTCAAATTTGTTTAGACGAGGTTTAAGCACTAGGTTTAATAGTGAATTAAAACCTGGAATAAACAAGTTCAATCTGACATTTGAAGTCCAGAAGGACAAAACTATACAGTTGATCTATTTAAACTCAAATAACCCTATTATTAAAAAGGAATTTGAGAAATCATTAAATAAACTTAAAATAATAAAACCTGGTATTCAAGAAGGTGAGCCCATAAATGTTATAATAAATTTACCTGTAATTGTTAAAACGAATGCTACTGGTGTAAAAGCCAATCATAAGATGAGTAAAGTAACTGATAAAAATAATTATACTGGGAACGAAAAAATTTATCCTAGCGTTGATGTGTATTGTAATTATGGAGGAGGAGAAAAAACATTAGAACGTTCTGGGGAGTATATGCTAAACTTTCTTTTTAATAAAATTGATCCTGATCAAATAAACGCCTTTTTAAATCCAGGAATGAATTTTTATGAAGTTAAAATTCTTTATAGTAAAGATGACACAATAACTAAAATAGTATCAAATTCTGGCAACTCAAAGCTTGATACTATTTTTGAAAAAAATATAGTAGAGGTTCTGGATGAATCTAAGTTTAGAAGTCCCCGCAAAGACGATGTGTCCTACCCTGGTGAAATGATGTTTTACGTCTTCTATATGAAAGATTAAGCAATAGCTTTAAAAAGCCCCAGTAACGAGAAAAACACCTGTAAAGTTGAAATGGTTTTGAATTATTTAAAATAGCTTGTATGAGAATCACAACTTTAATTTTACTATTAATAATCACTTTAGGTTGTGATAAAAGATACAATTTAAATTCAAGATTTACATTAGAAGCTTAAATTACTGATGGTGATGCGATGCAGCTGGAAAGTATATCAGCTGAAGTTTATTCTGGAGGTTTAGAACTACCCAGCTCTTATTTGGAAGCTAATAAAGGCCTGATTTTTGGTTCAGGAAACAATAGAGGTGATCTCATCAGTTTTGGAGAAACCGATTCTCAAGGTCGTGTAGTCCTTAACTTTCCTCCTTCAAAGAGAGGTCGAAATTCAACAGGTGCACGTTTTTATTTAGAGCTTATTGACCAACATAGAGAAAAAGAACGATCGGTCATATTGATTGAAGAAGATGACTTTTCAAATAACTATTTACAACTTCAACAAATCAAGTTACTCAATAGTTCGGAATTTGTTTTTTTAAATTATCCAAGACAATACATCTGGATTTGAATTATTAGAATACTTCATTGAAGGAGAAATATCTTATAGAATTCTTACAGTAGATGCTTTTGAAAATCCTATAAATTTTAAATTTTCAGATAATTTTAGAGTTAAGGAAAACCAAACACTTTTTATCAATTACAATTTAAAAGAGTTTAGCAGTGGTGAAATTTTTGATGAAAGGATTAAAATTGATGTTGGCACTAAAAATTTAGAGTTTATAATTCAGAATCCTTAAATATGAGAAATATTAAAACTTTAATTCTCATATCGGTATTTTTTGCATTTGGATGTACATATGCTCAAAACTTAACTGAAGATGAAGCTGAAAAATATTCAAGTCAGAAGTCTGTTGTAGAATTTAAGTTTTACGGAGAAATCCAGTTGTTCAATCCTACATTTTTTGGAGAACATTTTTTGAACCAAGCCTATGAGCAGAGTGCTCTAGGATTTGGATTGTATATGAATTTACTCAACTATCGTAAATTTAATCTAGGAATTGGATACTCAAGTTTTAGATCAAGTCTTACAGATGCTTCTTTAGCTGGCAACTTTGAAAGATCTACCTACAGGACATATTTTGCACAGCTCAACTATGAAATTTTAAAAACCAATAACTTCAATGCAGGAATTTCACTTGGATATGGAGCTAACTATGTCAGACAATTCACAAGAAGTGCAAGAAGAGGCCGATATTCTACTGATGAGTGGAGAACAGGAGCCTATTTAATTTATGAGTTTACTAAAACATTTAATTTAAGTTTTAGGGCAAATTACCTTACAACCAATGCCAATATCGAGAGGCCCTCCCAAGCTGACGACTTGTTTGGGCGTACACATTTAATGAATCTCAGTCTTGGTTTTATTTTTAAGTTTGGCAACTGAATACTTTATAAAAAACTTTAAATCAACCCGAACTGCTCAAAGTGGTGATTAAAATGCTTTCTATTTAAAAGTTTCCATTCAAAACTTGTCAGTTCACCAAACACAGCATTTTTAGTGATCGCTTCCGGACGATCTCTAAAATAAACTTCAAAAGTTTCGTAAGCTTCTAATAAAGCACTTTTTGCCGCTTCAAGATTCTCATGCTCTAAGACTTCCAGCTTATCCTTTTTCATCAAAGGCATCTTGTAGCCTTGTGGCATCTTCTCATAATTATATAAAGTTTCCTGTACTTGCTCAATATATTCGTCTGGGGTAGCGACTTCAAAATCTGATATTTCCCCTGTAGCTATTTTTAAACTCATTTCTAAATGCTCTACCATGTGTTGAGGCGTCATCATTCCCCATTCAGGCTGATTATTTTCTGAAAGTAATTCTAACTTATTTTCAATAAATTCTTTATCCACTTCATGAAAAGTCTCTTGCTTCTTCTGAACCATGGTCAAGATAGTGGCAATCGCCACCAGTTTATCCTCTTCTTCAACAGCTTCCACATCAAATACCTCCACGTACCATTTCACGATCCCGCTTGGTAATTCTTTTCCTTTTTGATCTCTGTCTACTTTTTCTTTGCAGGTTAATCGGACATTTATAGTATCGTTGTGATACAGGGGTCTCAAAAATCGGATTTCTTCTAAACCATAGTTGGCCGCCACAGGACCTTTATTTGGATACACAAATAATCCAGCTGCCGCTGAAATTATGAAATAACCATGAGCTGTACGCTGCTCAAAAATGCTTCCTTCCAAAGAAGTAATATCTGTGTGGGCATAAAAGTGATCCCAGGTCAAATTACCGAAATTAATGATATCCGTATCCGTCAAAGTACGATTATGCGTTTTCAACGACATCCCTGGCTGAATGTCTTCCCAATGGTAGGCGAAGGGATGCTTTTCTGCTTCTTTGTATTTTGCTTTTGGCTGATAGATTCCAGTGATTTCGGTCAAAGTCGTAGGGCTTCCTTGAATTGCACAACGCTGCATAAAGTGTTTAATACCGCGTTTTCCACCCATCTCTTCACCACCCCCTGCTCGTCCAGGACCACCATGAACTAGGTTTGGCAGAGGCGCACCATGACCAGTACTTTGCTTAGCGGATTCCCGATTAATGGACATAATCCTTCCGTGATGAGACGCTGCTTTGATGGTATATTCAGTGGCAATCCGATCATCGTTAGTGAAGATTGAACTCACCAATGACCCTCTTCCTTTTTTAGAAAGTTGAATTGCTTCTTCTAAATTTCTATATGGCATTAAAGTACTCACAGGGCCAAATGCTTCGGTAATGTGAGCTGCTTCATTTTTGAAAGGCTCATTTTCACGCATCAAAATTGGTTTGATAAAAGCTCCTTTTTCAAAAACAGCATTGATCGTTTCAACTGCATTAAAATCTCCATAAACAATTTCAGCAGTTTTAGAAATCTCGCCAACCGCTTTTTTAACGGATTCCACCTGTTGCTTGTCAATCAAACTTCCCATTCGGACTTCCTTCAATCTTGGATCTCCCAATGTGACTTTATCTAAAGCTTTTCCTAAGGCAATCTGAACATCCTCAATGAGAGACTCGGGGACAATCGCTCTTCGTATGGCCGTACATTTCTGACCGCATTTCACCGTCATCTCGTTTCTAACTTCTCTGATGAATAAATCAAATTCCGGGGTTCCTGGAACGGCATCTTCTCCCAAAATACAAGCATTCAAAGAGTCTGCCTCCATGGTAAATGGAACGGATTCTTCAAGCAATCGCGGATGATTCTTGAGCATTCGGCCAGTTGCGGCAGAACCTGTAAATGTGACGATATCCTGTGATTCGACACTATCCAAAATGGTTTTTTCAGTTCCTGAAATCAACTGCAAAGCACCTTCTGGCAAAATTCCTGAAGCTATGATTTCTTTGACTACCGCTTCAGTTAAATACGCCGACTGCGGAGCTGGCAAAACCACTGCTGGAACTCCAGCCATCCAATTGACCGCGCATTTTTCCAACATTCCCCACACAGGAAAGTTAAAGGCATTGATATGTACCGCAACCCCTTCTTTGGGCACTAAAATATGATGCGCCATAAATCGGCCACCGCGAGACAAATCAATAGGATCACCTTCCACATCAAAAGGTTGATTAGGGAATAATTTTCTTAAAGAAGCATTAGCAAATAAGTTTCCAAAACCACCATCAATATCAAACCACGAATCCATTTTCGTTGCTCCCGTACGATAACTCAATTCATAAAAGGCCTTTTTCTTTTTCTGAAGATAAAACGCCAAAGATTTTAGCATGTTTCCGCGTTCCTGAAAAGTCATTTTTCGGAGAGTTTCTCCCTTTTCTCGGCCGTAAGCCAGAACTTCAGGAACATCAAATCCATCAACATTAATGTTGGTAAAATGTTCTCCTGTAATAGAATCATAAATGGGGTGACTTTCGCCTTTACCTTGAATCCATTGTCCTTTAATATAACTTTGTGTGGTTTGCATAATCTTCAAACTAATGATTTATAATTATTTATTTTAGATAAGCTTCAATTCTTAACTCACATTCTCAATTACAGCCGCGTAACCTTGCCCAACTCCTACACACATAGTTACTAATGCATATTTTTTATTGGTCATTTTCAACTCCAAAGCTGCTGAATAAGCTAATCTTGCTCCAGTGACTCCAAGTGGATGACCAATAGCAATAGCACCACCATTTGGATTTATTCTCGGATCATCATCTTTCAATCCCCAGGCTCTTATGCAGGCCAGAGATTGTGCAGCAAAAGCTTCATTTAGCTCTATCACGTCCATATCTTCCATGGTTAAGCCTGTTTTTGCCAAAGCCTTATTAGACGCTTCAACTGGACCAATTCCCATAATTCTTGGTTCAACCCCAACCACAGCCGAGCTCAAAATTTTGGCAATAGGCTTCAAATTATACTTTTCAACTGCCTTTTGAGAAGCGACAATCGTAACCGCAGCACCGTCATTTAACCCTGAAGAATTTCCGGCAGTCACGCTGCCATCTTTTCTAAATGCAGGCCTAAGTTTTCCCAGGATCTCTAATTTAGTTTGCGGTTTAACGAACTCATCCTGAGCAAAAATTAAATCATCCTGCTTTCGACGTGGAATATTGACAGCAACAATTTCTTTGTCCAATCGGCCGTTTTCCTGAGCTTTCGAGGCTTTCATCTGAGAATGGTAAGCAAAAGCATCTTGATCTTCACGCGAAATTTTGTGGATATCGACCAGGTTTTCAGCCGTCACACCCATACCATCCGTTCCATATTGCTCGTGCATCTTTGGATTCACAAACCGCCACCCAAAACTCGTATCGTACATTTTGGCATCATTACCGTAAGCCGAGGAAGGCTTTGCAATCGCATAAGGACCACGTGTCATGTGCTCAACACCACCGGCAATAAACAAATCACCATCACCCGCTTTTATCGCTCGGTTGGCGTGGATAATGGCCGACAACCCACTGCTGCAAAGTCGATTCACAGTTTCTCCGGGAACCGAATGTGGTAATCCCGCCAAAAGTGAACACATTCGAGCAACGTTTCGGTTGTCTTCACCAGCCTGATTGGCACATCCCAAGATCACATCATCAAACGCTTCTTTTGGGATCGATGGGTTTCTGCTCACAATTTCTTTGATGACCAAAGCCCCCAAATCATCTGCTCTCACTGGCGATAAGGTTCCTTTGTAGTTGCCAATTGGCGTTCGAATTCCGTCTATTATGTATGCATCCATAGTTTAGTTATATTTGTTTTTTGGGCGTTGACAGGCTTTCCGCTTCAAGTCCTCTGTTTTTCTTGGTTTTCACAAGGTTTCTCAATAGCTTCTTTCAGTCGCTATGCCAAACCTGTTTCAGCTCAACAAAAACATGCGGGCTTTCCACTGCAATCCTTAACGCAAATCCGTTTTCAATTTACTATTTTTAGTCGTCATTTAAGTTCCACTCTTTTGAAGTTCTGTACACCACTCCTTTAAAAAGCGCCACTAACTGGTCTTCTTTTTTTACCTCAACGACATGAAAACCAAGTTTATTTTTGGTCACTTCCACACTCGATTCTGCGGTGATATAATCTCCTTCTCCCAAAGCTTCAATATGATTTATTGACGTCTCGATAGACACCGCATATTTTCCATGAGTATTAGCTGCAAACCCAAAAGCTGTATCTGCCAAAGCGTAGGTAATGCCACCATGAGCTTTTTTCATGGAATTCAGCATCTCAGGTCTTATCGTTAAACCCACTTTGCACTTACCTAAACTCACTTCCAAAATCTCAATTCCCAGCCAGGTGCTGAAGGGATCTTGGGAGAGCATCTTACTAGGTATTAGGTTGTTGGGCATAGGGTCTAGGTATTAAGTTTTAATTGTTATTTACTAATTCTTTTAGAAATTATAGCGCGTAAGCTGCTTATCATTTTTGCCATTTCAACTAAGTATTCTCGATTTGCTTCATTCACTTCTTGACTAATATAATTTCTTCGAGCTGCTTTTGCGCTGCAAGCAACACACTCGTGTATGCTGTGATAAGCATTACCAAGATAATTGAGAAATTGTTTATCTTTTCCTGCAGAACCCTCTGCTAAGTTAAAAGCAATAGAGTCCGCAGCTCTTCTATATTGGGAAGTCAATTCGAATCGCTCGTCTTTCGGAAAATCTTTTGTCTGTTGATTAACAACTTCTCCAAAATCCATTGCTTTTTGATAAACTTTAAAATCCTCAAATTTAAAATGATACTTGGACTCCTTCATTTCTTAACTATTTTTTCCTACTACCTACTACCTAACACCCATTACCTAAAACCTACCCCCTTTTTCCTTCATTTTCCTTAGCAACGGACTACATCTATATCGGTCTTCCCGGTAAATATCATAAAGCTGGTCCATTTGTTCTACACACCAATCAATTCCTTTTTCATTAGCCCATTTCAAAAGTCCTTTTGGATAGTTAACGCCTTTGGTCATGGCCAAATCAATATCTTTTGCAGTAGCAATATTCAAAAACAAGGCATCTGCAGCTTCATTGATTAACATAACTAACACACGATCGAAAATTTTCTGACCTATATCCTGATCTTTTATTGGCGCCACTTTTATGGCAGTTTCACTATAATCATAAAATCCTTTTCCAGACTTTCGCCCTAAATAGCCAGCCTCCGCAAAACGCTTCTGAGTAAAGGAAGGTTTGTAACGCGGGTCATAGTAAAAAGCTTCAAAAACAGTTTCAGTGACGGTGTAATTGACATCATTACCAATGAAATCCATCAATTGAAATGGTCCCATTTTAAATCCTCCAAATTCCTTCATCGCCCAGTCTATCGTTGCAAAACCGGCCTCTCCTTCTGGCAATCCCGCAAAGCTTTCTTCATAAATTCTAAGGGCTTCTCCATAAAATGGCCGAGCCACTCTATTAACTATAAATCCTGGGGTATCTTTAGCCTTCACTGGTACTTTCTTCCAGCTTTCAATGGTAGAAAACACCTTATCAAAAACTTGCTGTGACGTTTGTACCGCTGGCACGATTTCGACCAAAGGCATTAAAGGGGCTGGATTAAAAAAGTGAATACCAATACATCGCTCTGGCTTCTCCAAAGCTGATGCAATGGATGCAATCGATAATGAAGACGTATTACTGGCTATTATCGCTTCATCACTTTGATAACTTTCGATTTCCTGAAACACCTTTTGCTTGACTTCCAGATTTTCAACAATGGCTTCAATTGTCAGATCTGCATCAGCAAGCGCTTTTAACCGTGCTACGTAAGTGATATTAGACTGAATCCGGTTTTTTTCTTTGTCATCAATTCTCCCTTTTTCAATCAACCGACTGAGAATTTTTTCCAAAGCTTGTTTGGCTTTCTCCAGCGCTTCTGTTTTTGTGTCGTAAAGTTTCACCGTGCACCCTGCAGTAGCTGCAACTTGAGCTATGCCGCTTCCCATGGTTCCGCTTCCTATTATTGCTACTTTCATAGTTGTAAATATTGAATATCGAATGATTAATACTGAATTATGAAGTTTTAACCATCCAGTTTAATGTTATAATTAGTTTTTGAATGAAAAATTCTCATTTATTTTTTGTTCTGAAGTTTTAATACTTGTTACGAAAATAGCTATCAACTGATTATTTTCAACAATCAAATCATCTAATTTATTTAAGTCTTTAATCAGATTAGCCACTTTTTGCATTTTAAGATTTACCAACGATTCTCTTAATTCTTTTAAACACAAACGCATCTTATGAAGAAAATCTCTTGGAGATTGAGCACTTTGAGCCTCTCCGTAATTCAAAGCAGCTGAAGTTGTCAATCTAATTAATTGTTTAGCCAAATGCTCGGTAGCAAAGGATTTATTAATACTACCACAAACAAGTATAATCTGAATTGAAAAACTAATCAACTGATTTTCAATATCATATTTGTACTTAGCCATTTTAATTAATTGATGCTGTTATTTTAAAAATTCGTTATTCAGTATTCTGTATTTACTTCCCTTTAAACTTCGGTTCCCTTTTCTCCATAAATGCGGAAACGCCTTCTTCATAATCTTCTGTATTGGCGGAGGCGATTTGGTATTCAGATTCTAAAGCCAGTTGTTCTTCGAGTGAATTATTAAAGGACTTGTTCAGCGCTTTTTTGGTATAAGCTAAAGCTTTGGTTGGCATTTTAGCGAGTTTCTCAGCTAGCTTCACTACTTCTTCTGCATAAGTTTCTGCTGAAAAATATTTATAAATCATACCCATACGTTCTGCCTCTACGGCGTCCACTTTGTCGCCTAGCATAGCTAAAGCGGAAGCTCTTTGAAAACCGATTAACCTCGGCAAAAAGAAGGTCCCAGCCGAATCTGGTATTAATCCAATTTTTGAAAAAGCCTGTATAAAACTAGCTTGTTCGTTGGCAACAACGATATCACAAGCCAAAGCAATATTTGCTCCTGCTCCAGCTGCAACACCATTCACAGCGGCAATGACTGGCTTTTCGATATTTCGAATTCTGGTAATGATCGGATTGTAATGGTCTTCTAAGATTTGCTTAAACCCTGGATGTTGTTCCGGGTCTGTTATTTCTTGTATGTCCTGACCAGCGCAAAAGGCTTTGCCTTCACCGGTTAGAACTATAGCCCTCACCTCATCATTTCGAATACAATCATCTAGTGTTTTTTGCAAAGCAAAAGCCATCTCACGATTAAAACTGTTGAATTTATTGGGTCTATTGAATTTAATGTAAGCGACTTGATTTTTTATGTTAAGTAATATACTGGAATCCATGACTTTATATTTTAAGTTATGTTTAAGTCGAAAAGTTACGAAATTGAGATGTAAATCCTCTTTGAAATAAGGTTAACTCAACTTAATGAATCAAATATTCTTGTTTGTTGAAAATCTTAAAAAAGAACTGATAGAGTAAGCCTCGGTTAGGGATTGAGGCATTTGTTGAAGCTCTTCCTGCCCCCAAAGCTTTGGAGGCAGGAAAGCGACTGCCGAAAGCCCGACCCCCAAAGCCTTGGGGGTAACCGCCAACTAAATCAAGCATTTAAAATAATCGAAGGTTTCTTCACAGTCTTCGCACTTAAACATGGCTTTGCAGGCAGTTGATGCAAATTGACTTACCAATTTTGTGTTTTTAGAATCGCACTGCGGACATGGAATGACGCGCTTATTGCCGAGGAGAGCCTCTTTATCTGAAGTCGCATCCACCGGTGGGGCAATGCCGTAGTCTTTGAGCGCTTTTTTGCCTTCATCGGTCATCCAGTCTGTCGTCCAGGCTGGGGATAAAATGAGTTTAACTTCTGGAGTATAGCCATGTTTCTTAAGCTCAGCTTTGATGTCATCGCCAATCACATCCATGGCAGGACATCCACTGTAAGTTGGGGTAATTTCAACTTTAGCAACTTGGTTAGGAAGCAATTTTGCAGAACGCACAACACCCAAATCGATAATAGACAAGACAGGAATCTCTGGATCGGGTACCGATTTCAGAATATCATGTAATTCAATATCTATGTCTGCTAGTTGAGTCATTTGCTTTATGAAATTTTGAATTTTAAATTGAAACACATCTCAAATCCAGATTACCACTTCATATCTGGGTAGGTGCGCTGCATGTACTGCATATCAGACAAAATGAAACCCATATGTTCAGTGTGAATTCCTTGCTTACCGCCTTTTTGAAAATAAGGGGTTTCGGGAATATCTAGTGTAGATCCTTTTATCAATGCTGTAATTTCGTTATAATAAGCTGACTTTAAAGGATTAGTATCAACACCATAGCCCGCTTCAGCAATTAATATGTCGTTGTCTGTCATTTGAAATAGCTCGTCAGTATAAACCCAAAGGTCGTTTACTGCTTGTTGAGCTTTAGCTTTACTCTCTTCGGTTCCGTCGCCTAAACGCTTGAGCCAATCTCCAGAAAATCGTTTATGATAAGAAACTTCTTTCAAACTTTTTTTAGCAATCGCTTGAAAGTTGACGTTTTTGGAATTTTCTAATTCTTTCAAAAGCATAAAATGAAACACATCAAAAAAGTATTGTCTAACAATGACATAAGCAAAATCTGTATTGGGTTGCTCGACCAAAAGTACATTTTTATACTCTCGCTCTGTTCTCAAAAAAGCAACATCATCTTCAGTGAGATCTTTTGCAGAGAGCTCTGCCACATATTGATAATAACTTCTGGTTTGACCTAACAAATCCAAAGCAATATTTGTCATCGCGATGTCAGTTTCTAAAGTTGGACCGTGGCCGCAAAGCTCTGAGATTCGCTGACCTAAAATCAAGGAATTATCGGCTATGCCGTAGATGTATTGTATTAAATTCTCATTCGTCATTTCAATGTTTTTAAAAAAATATGAATCTTCTCGAATCACTTACATGTGCTCTATATCGTCTGGCAATTCATAAAAAGTGGGATGCCTGTAAGCTTTATCTGCAGCAGGTTCAAACATTTCGCCATTATCCTCTGGATTGGATGCTTTGATATTTTTGGATTCTACCACCCAGATGCTCACACCTTCGCTGCGGCGAGTGTAAACATCTCTTGCGTTTTTTAGCGCCATATCTGCATCGGGAGCGTGTAAACTACCGAAATGACGGTGTTCTAGTCCATTTTTACTTCTAACGAAAACTTCCCAAAGTGGCCAGTTTTTTTTTGACATTGAATTTTATTTAAAATTAAAGCTTTTTATACTGCTTCTTTTACTTCTTTATCAGCCTGCTTTTCAGCATAAGCAACGGCTGCATCTCTCACCCATTCTCCATTATTCCAGGCATTTTTCCTAGCTGAAATACGTTCTTTGTTACACATCCCGTGACCTTTAACGACTTGCCAAAACTCATCCCAATTGATTTCTCCAAAATCATAGTGACCAGTTTCATTGTTGTATTTCAGGTCTTTATCAGGCATTTTGAGACCTAAGATATCAGCTTGAGGTACTGTTTGATCAATAAATTGCTGACGCAATTCATCATTAGTTTTACGTTTCAATTTCCATTTCATGGATTGTGCTGTGTGTACAGATTCATCATCTGTAGGTCCAAGCATCATCAATGCTGGCCACCACCATCTATTCAATGCATCCTGAGCCATATCTTTTTGCTCTTGTGTTCCGTTGCAAAGTGTCATCATAATTTCATAACCCTGTCTTTGGTGGAAACTTTCTTCTTTACAAACTCTCACCATGGCTCTAGCATAGGGTCCAAAAGAAGTACTACATAAAGGAACCTGATTGATAATCGCAGCTCCATCCACTAACCAACCTATTGCTCCAATATCAGCCCAAGTCAAAGTAGGATAATTAAAAATACTCGAGTATTTAGCCTTTCCGGAATGCAACTGATCGTAGAGTTCTTCTCTAGAAATACCTAAAGTTTCGCAAGCTGAATAAAGATATAATCCGTGTCCTGCTTCGTCTTGGACTTTGGCCAAAAGCGCCACTTTCCGTCGCAAAGAAGGCGCTCTTGAGATCCAATTACCCTCTGGCAGCATCCCAACGATTTCTGAATGGGCATGCTGAGAAATCTGGCGAATGTGTGTTTTTCTGTATTTTTCTGGCATCCAGTCTTTAGGCTCAATCTTTTCATCACGAGCAATTTTCGCCTCAAAAATTTCTTCAAGGCTTCGGATTTGCTCATCATTTTCATTCATTTTCTCTCTAGTATTCATAGCATCCTAATTTTTTAAATTCGTAATTTATTCTACACATCAAAATCGACTGTCACTCGTTTAGATGTTGGTATAGCTTGACAGCTCAACACAAAATTTTGTTCAACTTCATCTTTTTCAAGAGCATAATTTACTTTCATTTCTACGTCACCCTCCATCAATTTACACTTGCAAGTACTGCAAACACCTCCTTTACAGGCAAATGGCAAATCAGCACCAGCGGCAAGAGCAGCATCCAAGATGTTTTCGTAATCTTTATTCATTATAAAATGAAACTCTTTCCCTCCATCTAAGATAGTAATTTCAGTACCATCTTCGCGTTTAGCCATGGCGGCTTCCGCTCTTTTTTTATCTTCTTCAGAAATCCCTGTTACAAATAATTCATAGTGAATTTGATTTTTGTTCAGACCTAAAGCGGTGAATTCATCTCGAATCATAAAAATCATCTGTTCAGGTCCACAAATAAATACATCGGTTACCTGATCAATATCAAATACTGAATTGGCGAGCAATTGAATTTTTTCTGGAGTAAATCTTCCGTTCAATAATTCTATATCACGCTGTTCTCTCGTAAGAAAATAAAAGATTTCAAATCTGCCGAAATATTTATTTCGGATTTGCTCAATTTCTTCTTTGAAGATAATGGATTTCGCATTCTTATTCAAGTAAAACAGCTTACAATTTGCATTAGGCTCTTTTGCTAGATGCGTTTTGATCATCGATAACACTGGTGTTATTCCACTTCCAGCGGCGAAAAATAGATACGTGTTTTCGATATCTTCCTTAATATCAACTCCAAAATCTCCACTCGGAGGCATTACTTCTATTATGTCATTAGCTTTCAGTTGCTGGTTCACGTAAGTAGAAAACTTTCCTTCAAAAATTTGCTTTACAGCCACCTTCCATTCATCATCCACTGGGCTAGAACAAAGCGAATACGATCTTCTTACATCTTCACCATTGATGTCTTTCTTTAAAGTTAGATGTTGACCTTGGTGGTATTTAAAATCAGACTTTAAGTCCTCTGGAACATCAAACGTTACTACAGAACAATCTTCTGTTTCCTTGTATACGTCTTTTACTTTTATCGGAAAAAACTTAGCCATTAATTATTAATTTATAATCAAAACTAACGATTGTTAGTTTATTTTTCGAAAAATTGGTGTTAAATTATTTAAGCTGATAAAAACTCTAGAAATTATAGGTGGTATTCCACTTTAGCTTCTATGGATGATTTACGCTTACCGTCGTGTAATGCTTCATCAAGTTTACCCATATAGAAAAAGCCTAAACAGGACTCTCCTTCATTGAAATCAAAAAAACCATCCACCTGATTTTTTAAATCTGGTGAGCTCCAGTAGCCGCCAATTCCAAGTGAACTTGACACTAACCACATATTTTGAACTGCCATAGCCACAGCAGAAATTTCTTCCCATTCTGGCGGCTTGCCTTTTGGACTTCTTTGCATGCAAATGACAATGACCGTATGAGAATGTTCAAATTTGGAAACGATCTTTTTTCTTTTGAAAGACGAAGGTTTGTCTTTCAGTTCTGCATTGGATTCAACCAGATAGTCTGCGAGTTTTAAGCGGCTTTCACCTTGAAGAACTTTGAATCGCCATGGCTCAGTGTTTTTATGATTGGGGGCCCAGTTGGCTGCTTCAAGAATTTGATCTAACTCAGATTTTGAAATCGGTTCAGAGTTAAATTGATTTGGAGAAATCGTCCTCCTCTGCTTTATAAGTTTTAAAATATCCATTGTCGATTTACTTTTTAAATACTTCTAAAATTGCTGATTTTATTCTGTCTCTATCATCATCAGTTAAGTTAGACCCTGAAGGCAAACAAAGTCCGTTTTCAAACAATGTTTCAGCGACATTACTTCCATAAAATGGATACTTTTCAAAAACAGGCTGCAAATGCATGGGTTTCCAAAGTGGTCGGCTTTCGATATTGTAGGTTTCAAGATGTAGGCGCACTTGTTCACGGTTTATTCCATTTGTTTGTTTCGGATCCACTGTGATTGCTGACAGCCAGTGATTACTGAAATAGTCATCCGATGGCTCAGTTAAAACTTCAACTCCATCAATTTCAGAAAAAATAGTTTTATAGAACTGATGCATTACTCGCCTTAAAGCAATATGCTTATCCAAGACTAGCATTTGTCCTCTTCCAATTCCCGCTGAAATATTACTCATCCTGTAATTAAATCCAATTTCAGAATGCTGATAATGCGGTGCCTGGTCTCTAGCCTGAGTTGAGTAAAAAACAGTTTTATCTTTTGATGCTTTATCCTTGCTTACTAGGGCTCCACCGCCAGAAGTCGTAATGATTTTATTGCCATTAAAAGATAAAGCTGCAAAATCACCAAAGGTGCCGCAAGATTTTGATTTATAAGTAGAACCCAAAGATTCCGCGGCATCTTCTATAATCGGAATATCATATTTTGAGGCGACTTCATGTACCTCATCTATCAAATACGGCATCCCATATAAATGAACTGCGATAATCGCTTTTGGTTTTTTGCTTTTAAAAATTCTATCTGTTATTGCTTTTTCAAGTGCTTTTGGACAGATATTCCAGGTTGTAGGCTCACTGTCTACAAAAATTGGAGTTGCTCCCTGATACATAACAGGATTGGCAGAACCACAAAATGTAAAACTCTGGCAAATCACTTCATCTCCGGCAGTCACACCCAACTGAACCAAAGCCAAATGAATTGCGGCCGTTCCACTGCTCAACACAGAAACTTCCTTGTTTTGTCCTATGTATTCCTGCAAATCAGATTCAAAACCGTTGACGTTTGGACCCAAAGGTGCAATCCAGTTTTCTTCAAATGCTTTATTGACAAATTCCTGTTCCTGACCACCCATATGTGGTGAGGATAACCATATTTTTGATAATTCTGAAGTCATTCAAATAAGATTAGTGATAGAAAGGTAAAAGTATTGTTTTAAAAAGTATTTTTATGTCAGTTGTGAATGAAACCTCTCGATAATACTCTAGATTTAACTTCACTTTTTGAGGAAATAAAACCGTGTCATTATAACTTATAGGATCTTCTTGTTGAGCTAAAAGCTTTTCTTCATTCACAAATTTCAAAGATGCATAACCTGTAATTCCTGGTTTTAGCTGAAGTATTAATCGATCATCACCTTTTAATTTATCATAATAACCAGGAATATCTGGCCTTGGTCCCACAAGACTCATCTTACCTTTTAGAACATTGAATAGTTGAGGCAACTCGTCTATTTTAGTTTTCCGAAGTAATTTCAAAAAGGAATGGGATTGACCGTTTTCCTTAATAGTTTTGAATTTATAAACAATAAAATATTCTCCAAATTGCCCTACCCTCTTTTGAAAAAAAATTGGATTGGATTTGTGGATCCATAAAAGTAAAATCCAAATTAAAATCAGAAATGGAATCGAAAGCAAAAGCCCAAAAAAGCTCAGAATAAAATCAAATATTGGCTTTACTACTTTTAAATACATGCGCCTAAAATAAACAAAGCTTTTTACAAATAACAAAGGCCTCAATATAAGATTGAAGCCTTTAATTCAAATATCTAAATTGAATTTAATTTTTTATAAAACGTCTTGTTGTGATTCCTTTTTCAGTTTTGATCTTGACTAAATACAATCCTGTATTTAATGCAGACACATCCAACTGAATTCCTTTTTCCGTAGTGATAAAATCTGAATTCAACTTTTGACCGAGCATCGAGTAGATTTCTACATCAGAAATTGAAGAGTTATTAACGCCGCCAAGATTTAAAAAATCAGTTGCTGGATTAGGGTAAATTCTCACAGAATTTACCAAATAATCATCCTGTCCCAATGTTACTGGAGTCAACATCAATTGGAATCTAGATTGATCATCACTACCCTCAATAGAGCTATCTACAGTAAAATTGTAGGAAAAGTCATCAGTGACTTCGATTTCTTCCTGAAGGTAATTGTCAATCAAAATTAGCTTTTTGTCTTCTGGCAAATAGTCAGAATAGAAAGCTAGTGTGTACTCGTTTTGTTTAAAATTAGCCATAGCCAATTGGATCTTCTCGTCGTTTTCGGGAAAATTCCTTTTATCTATCGACAAAATCTTCTCATTGAATATCACCATATTTTCTCCCGGATTGATCAATTTGTCAGCATCTTCATCTGAAGGTGAAGTTGTAAATTCATCTGAAAACCTCAAACCAACAGCGTCAGCTTCCATGGATCCATTGACAAAATCCTGAGCTTTATAAAGTCTAATATTTATATAAGCCAATTCAGAAGTCGATAGAATTTCTGGTTGCAGTTCGCTAGAAACGATAGCGTTTGGTGAAAACGTCAAACTTGGAGCGCCAGTGAGAGTTTCAATATTTTTCACAAAAAAGGACTGACCTGGAATTAAAAACTTACTAGCATCTGAAGATGAAGGGTTTGGAGCAGAACCATCTAAAGCTACATTGAGGTAACCTCCATTGCCATTATCCCCAGCTATTTGAGCATCCCATACATAAATAAACTCAGTAAGATCTGAAGTTGCAACCTTTGTAAAATCCACTACAGCCTGATAAGGATTGGCTACAAAACTAAATTTATCCGCAAGTGGTGACAAAGCTGGAAGTTGATTTCCCGTCGTTAATTCTCCTGAAAGCATATTTCCTTTGGATATTAAAGTTGTTACTGATGGTCCAGATTGATTATCTGATAAATCAACTTCTTCCCTATCTCCTCTTACCAAAATCCTATAAGGCTTCCCAGCTTGAAGGGTATCATTGGTAGAAGTAACGGCTTCCCAGGCAGCTCCATTTGCAGTAGTTGTTACTTGATTGTCATAAACAAATAATGAAGGATTGTCAGTGGTGGTCTCATCAAAACCATTGTTTGCACCTCCTTCTCCAGTAATATGAGTTCCTTGTTGCCAGGATGCTGCAAAGGATTGTCCTCCAACTGGAGAGGTTAAGAAGCGAAATGCACGCTTTGCTGGGATATAACGCTCTACTGTGATTTCTCCGATTAGGTTTGAACTTGTAGCATGAACAAGTTGTGCGCTTCTTGAAGCATCACTTTTGAAAATTAAGTCGCCATCTACTGTTAAATCTCCAGAAATTTCTAAGGTAGAGTTAGAATTTACTTGTAGGCTTGAAGAAGTTGTAATAGTGACATTCTTTGACTGTGTGTTATCAGTGATAGTTGCAACACCACTTTGTACATTAATATTGTCTACTAAACGTGAAACACCAGAAGGGTCTTGCGGTGACCATGTGTTATTGAATGTGTAATCAATTGAGGATGGATTTACAATTAATTGAATATCATCAATAGCAATTTCGTCACGATTAGAACTTCCCGAAATGTCATTAGAAGTCCATTTTAAGTACATTATACCATCATCAGCTAAATTAAGACCAGAAATAACTGTATATTTTTCTCTTTTACTCCACACCGGACTTGGATCAGCAGATTCAGTGGTGGCGAAATCGAGTGAAGCCACGTCAGTATAATTGACATTATCAGCAGAATAACTAAAATTGAATGAGTTTGATCTTGGCTGATCATTCAAAACAAAAATCTTGTAGCTTAAAATTAAATCAGTTATCGTTCCTCCAGTTTTGTTTTGAAATCTAAGTATAATACTTCCAGGCGTGAAATCGGATCCACCAGGCTGAACCCCTAGAGCTCTATTTCCAGTAGCTATATCAAAAGCATAAACACCGCCAGTGTTTACTACCCCTGGATTTGTTCCTCTTGCAAAGTCAGCTGAATTATTGTTGTCACCAAAAGCTAAGCTCCCATCACTCATGCCAGTCATTGTAATAGCATTGGAGTTTAATTGACCAGCTGAAGGTGACGGGGCAAAACCAGTACCATCGAATTGTCCATTATTAACTCCGGCAACTGTGTTATCAAAATCGATAGTAAAAGGAGTATCAACTTGGTCTATTTGCCAGCCGGTTTGACCGTAAATAGTTGAGACCATCAACAAAGCAAAAAAAAACTAAAAATGTTTTAAGTAAAGTTGTTTTCATAAATAATTGATTTGGAATAAAATGTAGAATCAAAACTACAAATTTAACTTATCAAAACACAAATCAGAGATCATTAAAATATCAATTTATGGCAAAAAATACGACTTAGTTTATAATGCCACGGAGAAGTATCTCTGTTATATCATTTTTTAGTTGTTGTCCATCAATACCACTTCGTTTTCTATACCAGGAGTGCAAAGTTCTGAGCGTAGACAGGAGTGAAAACAAAATAACTTCAGCGTTTTTAGATTTTAATTCTCCATTTTCCACACCTTCAGAAATAATTTTTCGCAGATCTTCTTCATAAGCATTTCGAAGTTGTAAAAAAGTTTGGTGATGTTCTCCTTCCAGGTGAACCCAATCATTATTTACAATAGCGATTGCTTCAGGATTTCGTAAAGTAATATCAATATGGTGATTGATCACTGCTTCCAAACGGGTTTTAGCATCCACTTCCAGTTGTTTTACCAACTCCATTTCATCAGTAAAATAATGAGCCACTCCAAGAATAATTTCAGCTAAAATTTCTTCTTTAGAACTGATATGATTATAAAGGCTTGCCGCTTTGAAGTCCATAGCTTTAGCCAAATCCCGCATACTTACGGATTTATAGCCACGTTCTCTAAACAGGGTTTTAGCGAATTTTATAATTTCCTGTCTTCGGGTCATAATTTCGGAAATCTCATAAAAGGATATTTCTCAGTCAATTCCTTTTTGAATTTATATTGATAAGCTTTAAGTTTTTCAAAAGCTTCTCCTTTACTTTCAGATTGTCGGTGAGCTAAAGATTTTTGGAGTTTCTCCACTTTAGTCATGTCAGCATAAATAGCTTGGGGAATAAAATTCGTTTTGAATCTTTCCCAAATTAAATCTACGGCTAATGTGCTAGGGTGAATCAAATCCCGGTCATAAAATCGGTAATCCCTCAATTCATCCATCATTAACTCGTAAGAAGGAAAATAAGTAGAATTTGGTTCTTTCTCTAAAACTTGATGCAAAGCTACCAAAAGATGGGCTTTGCTTCTCTGATTTTCGACAATACCATCTTTAATATGTCTCACTGGAGACACCGTAAAAATAAAATTGACTTCGGAATTAGCTTTCCGACATAATTTTATGAGCCGCGTCAATATGTCTTGATGATCTATAACTGAAGTTAATTGCTTTTCAAACTCATGCTGAGGAACTTTATGGCAGTTGGCAACCAACTGACCTGATGTCAAATGCTTATAGACAAATGAAGTTCCAAGTGTAATTATAATATGAGTTGATTTTTTTATAGCTTTTTTTAAATCTTCTTTTGCCGAATTTAATACTGCTAAAGTTTCAGTTTCAGAAATCCTACTTAACCTGGAGTGCGAGTAAAACGACTGCCACTTTTCATTAAAAAGAAAAACATCATCACTTGTAAACATTTCATCGCTTAAAGACTTCTCAACCACATTCAAAATCGCTTGTGGATGGAACAGGATTCCAAAAGGATTGCTTGTGTATCTAAACTTATAGTAATCTAATTTCTTACTGATGTGTTCTGCAAAACAAGACCCCAAACACATAACTTTCGAGTTGTAGTCTACAGGATTATCAAAAAGGTTTACAGTTACTTCAGTAGTCAATTTCATACTAGCCAGCGGTTTTGTTTTGCTCTGCTATGGTTTTTGCTTCTTGAAGAGCTTTTGGAATTCCTTCAGGATTTTTTCCTCCAGCTGTTGCAAAAAAGGCTTGACCACCACCACCGCCCTGTATGTGCTTACCCAAAGATTTTATAATTTTTCCAGCATTCCAGCCATCTGTATCGACTAGTGATTTTGAAATATAGCAAGCAAGCAAAGCTTTACCATTTGCTTCGGCTCCCAAAACAATAAAAACATGGTCTTGTTCACCTCCTATCTGAAAAGCTAAATCCTTCATCGCTCCCGCGTCCAAATCTACTTTGTGAGCAACAAAATTGAAACCGTTGATTTGCTTCAGTTGAGATTGAAGTTCAGCTTTAATTTGCTTTAATTTCAGTTGATTTAATTGCTCGACTTCTCGCTTCAACTGCTGGTTCTCATCTTGGAGAGATTCTACTGACTTTAATATATCCTGCGGTTGATTCAGAATAGATTTTACTGAATCCAAAAGTTGAGATTCTTTGGTTAAAAAGGTTTTTGCAGCTTCAGAAGTAATCGCTTCAATGCGGCGAATTCCAGAAGCCACAGAAGATTCATTTTTGATGATAAAATGCCAAAGTTTTGCTGTATTGTTGACATGAGTTCCTCCACATAATTCCATAGAATTTCCAAACTGTACCATTCTTACTTTATCGCCATATTTCTCACCGAAGAGAGCAATCGCTCCTTTTTCAATAGCTTTATCGTAGGAAATTTCTCGTTCCTCTTCAAAAGCAATTGATTCTTCAATTCTGGCGTTTACCAGATATTCTACAGCATTAAGTTCTTGTTCGGTTAATTTGGAGAAATGGGAGAAATCAAATCTCAAATAGTCTGAATTTACCATAGAGCCTTTCTGCTCCACATGAGTTCCGAGAACTTCTCGCAATGCCTGATGAAGCAAATGAGTAGCCGTATGGTTGGCAGCCGTTTTTTGCCTCAGAGCAACATTAACTACTGCTTTAAATTCCTCATTTAAAGATGACGGCAAAGTCTTGGAAAAATGAATGATTTGGTTGTTTTCCTTTTTGGTATCAAGAATATATACCTTGTTACCATCATTGGATTCTATACAACCTTTGTCACCAACTTGGCCTCCACCCTCAGGGTAAAATGGAGTCTTATCAAATACCAACTGATACTGTTCTCCGTCTTTTTTGGAAGTAACTTTTCTATATTTTACAAGCTTTACTTTAGCTTCAGTCTGGTCGTATCCTATAAATTCACTGCTGTTTTCCTGAAGTAACTCTACCCAATCTTCAGAACTTGTTTGCGCAGCATCTTTGGATCTTTTCTTCTGTTTTGCCAGCTCTTTTTGAAATGCTTCGAAGTCTAATTTATAGCCCTTTTCACTTAAAATCAGACTGGTTAAATCGATAGGGAAACCAAATGTATCGTAGAGCTCAAAAGCCTTTTCGCCACTGATGGTTTTGGAAGCAGATTCTTTCATCAGGTTATCAAGCAGACCGAGACCTTGTTCCAAAGTTTTCAAAAAGGATTTTTCCTCTTCGCGAATTACGTTTTTGCAAAGCTCAGCTTGAGATTGTATTTCTGGAAAAGCTTCGCCCATCTGTTTGGACAACACATCTACAAGTTGATAAATGAATGCTGTTTTCGCATTCAAAAAAGTAAATCCATAACGAATGGCTCGTCGCAAAATCCTACGAATTACATAACCTGCGCCTGTATTACTAGGCAATTGACCATCAGCAATGGCAAATGCTACCGCTCTGACGTGGTCTGCAATCACTCTTATGGCGATATCAATCTCTTCTGATTCACCATAAAATTTATTTGTGACACTTTCTATTTCTTTAATAATTGGTGTAAATACATCTGTATCATAATTGGAAGTTTTATCCTGCATCACCATACACAGACGTTCAAAACCCATGCCTGTGTCTATGTGCTTTGAAGGAAGCATTTCCAAACTTCCGTTTGCTTTACGATTGTATTGAATAAAAACTAAATTCCAGATTTCCACCACTTGAGGATGATCTTGGTTCACGAGATTTTTACCTAGAGTTTCAGCTTTTTCTTTATCAGACCTTATATCAACGTGAATTTCGGAAGCAGGACCACAGGGACCCTGGTCTCCCATCTCCCAAAAGTTATCCTTTTTATTGCCGAGAAGAATCTTGTCCTCATCAACTAGGGCTTTCCAAAATTCATAAGCCTCAGTATCCTTCTGAAGCTCGTCCGCTTCATCTCCTTCGAAAATAGTGACGTACAAGTTTTTCTTATCAATTTTAAGAACTTCTGTCAAAAACTCCCAAGCCCACTCTATAGCTTCTTTTTTAAAATAATCTCCAAAACTCCAGTTTCCCACCATCTCAAACATCGTGTGGTGATAGGTGTCTTTTCCTACTTCTTCAAGATCGTTATGTTTTCCACTTACGCGTAGACACTTTTGAGAGTTAGTTACTCTTTTGGAACTCGGTTCAGAATTACCTAAAAAATAAGGTTTAAATTGATTCATCCCCGCATTAGTAAACATAAGCGTTGGATCTTCCTTTAAAACAATTGGTGCAGAATCTACAATAGTGTGAGATTTGCTTTCAAAAAATTCTAAAAATTGACGTCGAAGAAGTATTGATTTCATAAAGTCTGAACTGAATTTATTTTAAAGTGTTTCAATTTTAAGCTATATTTGTAGGTTACAAAATAGTATTTTGACACCTGACAGGTGCAAAAATACTATAAAATTAAAGAATGAGTAAAGTAAAATATTACTACGATAGTGAAACTTTATCCTACCGCAAAATTGAACCCAAGAAGGGTAAAAACCTTGCGCTAGGGGTCTTATTCTTGGTTGGAATAGTTGCCATGAGTTTCGTTTTAGCATTGGTATATCTCAATATTCCAAATGTTGAAACCCCCAAAGAAAAAGCCTACAAGAGGGAGGTTGAAAACATGAGATTTCAATATGAATTATTGAACAAACGCATGGAAGAAGTGGTGGGGGTTTTGGAAAATGTAGAAGACAGGGATAACAACATCTATAGAGTTTATTTTGAAGCGAACCCCATTACCGAAGAACAGCGAAGATCAGGATTTGGTGGTGTAAATCGATATAAAAATTTAGAAGGTTATGAAAATTCTGAAATCATAACTGAAACAACAAAAAATCTAGATCAATTGTCTAAAAGACTTATTATACAATCTAAGTCACTTGATGAAATAGCAACATTAGCCAAAAACAAAGAAGCTTTACTAGCCTCAATTCCAGCTATACAGCCTGTAAAAAATGATGATTTAAAACGCATGGCTTCAGGTTTTGGTAAACGAATGCATCCCATTTTAAAATATCCAAAAATGCATAATGGTATGGATTTTTCTGCTCCTACCAGTACAGAAGTTTTCGCCACAGGAAATGCAGTAGTTAAAAAAGCAAGGCGATCAAGCGGTTTTGGTAATTTGATTGTTCTTGACCATGGTTTTGGATATGAAACTTATTATGCTCATTTAAACGAATTTAAGGTAAGACCTGGGCAAAAGGTAAAGCGAGGAGAAATCATAGGTTTTGTTGGAAATACAGGTCTCTCAACAGCTCCACATTTACATTACGAGGTTCATAAAAATGGGAAAGTAGTAAACCCTATTAATTTTTACCACGGAGATTTAACGGCAGAAGAATATGATATAATGTTGAATCAATCTGCTCTAGAAAATCAATCTCTAGATTAATGAAACACCGTCTCGGAGACAAACTCTATTATTCTATCGGAGAAGTCGCAAAGGCCTTTGACGTTAATCCATCCTTGATAAGGTTTTGGGAGAAAGAATTTGATGAAATTCAGCCTAAAAAAAACGCAAAAGGAAACAGGAAGTTCTCGCAAGATGATCTCAAAACCATAGAGTTTATTTACCATTTGGTTAAAGAACGTGGTTTCACCTTAGAAGGTGCAAAAACGCATTTACGCGAAGACAAAAAAGAAATACTTTCAAAATTTGAATTGATAAGCAAATTGAAAGCCATAAAATCTGAACTTATCTCAATCAAAAATCAACTTTAATAAAACCAAAAAAATGAAAAAGTGGTTAATTCCAGTAATCGTCATCGTTGTTGTAGTATTTGGCTTATACAGCTGGACCAAAGGCTTCAACAATACTGCTGTCACAATGCAAGAAGAAGCAAAAACAGCATGGAGTAACGTTGAAAGCGCTTATCAACGTAGAAATGATCTTATAGGTAATCTCGTCAAAACCGTACAGGGTGCAGCAGATTTTGAGAGAAATACGTTGACAGAAGTTATCGAGGCTAGAGCTAAAGCTACCTCTGTAAACATCAATGCTGATAATCTTACACAGGAAAACATTCAACAATATGAGCAAGCTCAAGGTGGATTAAATTCAGCATTATCCAGATTATTAGTAAGTGTAGAACGTTATCCTGATTTGAAATCCAATCAAAATTTCATGAATCTTCAAACTCAACTAGAAGGCACCGAAAACAGAATCAATGTGGAAAGAAATCGCTACAATTCGACTGTTGGCGAATACAATACGCACTTGAAAAAATTTCCTAATTCTATTTTTGCAGGATGGTTTGGCTTCGAAGAAATGTCGAGATACTCTGCCGATGAAGGTTCTGAAAATGCTCAGGAAGTAGAATTTGATTTTAATTAAAAATACAAATCCATGAAAGTATCTGAATTTATAAGCCCGGAAGATGAAAAGGAAATTATTGAGGCCATAAAAGAAGCAGAGCTTAATACCTCTGGTGAAATACGGGTGCATATTGAACATGAATGTACTGGTGATAGATTTGATCATGCTTTGGAAATTTTTGAAAAATTGGAAATGCATAAAACAGAACTTTCCAATGGAGTTTTAATTTATGTCTCGATAGATGACCATCAGCTCGTCATTTTGGGCGATAAGGGCATAAATGATGTCGTTCCAAAAGGATTTTGGGAGAGCACAAAGGATGAAATCATCAATCAGTTCAAAAAAAATAATTACAAGCAAGGTTTAGTAAATGGGATTTTAGAAGCAGGGAAGCAACTCAAGCAGCATTTTCCTTTTCAATCTGATGATACAAATGAACTGGATAACGAAATTTCTAAAGGATAATTTATGAAGTCACTAAAACAAGTACTTACATATTCAGCAATAGCACTACTGTGTTTTAGCTTTAATGGTTTTTCTCAAATTACAATTCCTGAAAAGCCGTCCAAAGAAATGGCTGTTTATGATGGTGCCGATATTTTTAAAGACAATGAAGAACAACAGCTAAGGCAAAAACTAGAAACCTATGCAGACACAACTTCCACTCAAATAGTAGTAGCCACCATCAACTCACTTAATGGAGAGTACATTGGAACGTATGCTGCAGATTGGGGAGATGCCTGGGGTATTGGACAGGAAGGCAAAGACAATGGATTGCTTATTTTAATCGCTAAAACCGATGCTAAAATCTGGTTTTCGACAGGTTATGGTTTAGAGCCTTACCTCACCGATGCGACGACAAAAACCATTACTGAAAATATTATTCTTCCAGAATTCAGAAAAGGAAATTATTACGAAGGCATAAATCAAGGTACAACAGCAGTTTTTGAGGTTCTCGCTGGAAGATTTGATGCCTCAGAAATTCAGGATAAATCAAATGAAAGCACATGGCCTTTTGCCATTTTTCCCATACTTATTTTTATCGTCATTTTTATTCTTGTGAGAAAAAGGAATAAAGGTGGCGGCCCAGGTAATGGAAACAATAAACGCGGCCCTGACCTACTCGACTTTCTTATTCTTGGCAGCATGGGAAGAAGCATGGGTGGTGGAAGCTTTGGCGGCGGATCCTCTGGAGGATTTGGCGGAGGCGGCGGCTTCGGAGGTGGATTTGGTGGAGGTGGCTTCGGCGGCGGCGGAGCTGGCGGAAGCTGGTAATCTCCAAGCATGGATTTTTATCTCATGATGTAATTAAATTTCAAATTTGACATTTCAAACTTGAGGATTTCAAATTTCATTCTCCTGTAAAAAGAGTAAGATTCAAATCTATTGATTGAATTCAAATTTTGAATTTGATTTACTTTTAATTAAATCGCATTCTTGATGCATTTGGATCCTTACCTCCAAACTTGCTAAACTTATAAGTGAAGCTCAACATGAAATAACGCTCAAGAATCAATTGATCTGTGTCTTGAACAAAATCGTCACCCGTCTGTCTTCGGGTACCAATATTTTGATCTAATAAATCGTAAACTTTAAATTTTAGAGTAGCATTATCTTTAAGGAATTGATAGCCTAAACTCATGTTCCATTGCAAGGATGTAGATCTAAAATCTGCAGCAACATTTCCATATTTAAAATAAGTGATATCGTTACCAAACACTACATTTTTTGGCCAATAGGTAGTGGCTTCCAGAGAAAAATTCAAATTGGTAAATTCCTCATTTCTGTTGGCATTTATATTGTATTTCCTCAAGTTGTAATCTATACCAACACCAGGATTTAAAGTAATCACCTCATCTTTTTCATAAGTCAAACCTAAACCAGGAGAAACAACATAGTTTTCACTTTGAAACTGTTGCCCGTTTGTAAAACCTAAAGTCTTAGCATATTGGCCTGAAAGATTTCCTCTCAATCTATAGGTATCTTTATTTTCTGCTTTAAATTGTTTACTATAATAAAAACTTGCATTTGCATCCTGACCACCGCTTATATTGTCAAAGGTTGTAGTTCTCAATAAATCCTCATCTGTTACAGAAACAGAAACCACTTGATCTTGCACATAGCCATAAGACATATAAAATCCATAACCAGACCTGGACTTAAAATCAAAATTATTGAAACTGATATTTAAATTCTGATTGAAAGATGGTTTCAAGTTAGGATTCCCTTCAATAAAATTGAGTGGGTCAGTTTGGATTCGCACTGGTTGGAGTTGTTGAATGGAAGGAATATTATTACTATTTCTATAATAAATACTGATGCGCTTTGAGCGTTCAAATTCATACCTCAAGTTAGCGCTAGCAAATAAATTATTGAAAACATTATTAAATTCCACATTTTGAATCAAGTTCTTAGTCCTTAATTGTGTGTTTAATAAACCTACATTAAAACCAGTTCTTAATTTATCGCCTTCATAGCGCAATCCAACGTTAGGGATATGTGTTTCACCTTTGACTTTAAAATTATTGCTCAATTCTGAATTAAAATCTGAGTAGGAATTTGTGTTCTCATCAAAGTCAAAAACACTTCTTTCATTTTTACTAGATTCAACTTCATAAGAATATTCAATATCCAAGAATAATTGGTCAGTCATAACAGATCGGTAGCGAGTTTCAAATTGATACGTATCTGAGTTGTTGTCTTCTGATATTAATTGATCCTGAATTTCTGTATTTGGATTATTTCCAAAGGTTTCACGACTGGAAAAGAAAAAATTATCACTTTCGCTTTTATTGTTTTCATTCTCTAGTGAGAAATTCAAAAAAGCACCTCTGCTTCCAAATTTTCTGGTAACGGATAAATCATTACTAAAAGTGGTATTCAAATTTTCGTTACGATTTTCAGTTTCAGAAGTATTAATAAGGTTCTGGTTATCATCTAAGGATTCAGATAAGCTTGAGCTCTGTGTGGCTCCTTTATTAATATTGATCGAAGGTCTTATGTTTATTCTTGTTAAGGTATCTGGCTTAAATGAGAAATTGACATTCCCTCTGTGAGAATCATTATCTCTAGTTGAATTACTTTCAGAATTGGTGAAAAAGGTACGGTCTGGTAAGATGTTCTCTCTTCTGGTTGAAGTTCTTGTATCGGTATTATTACCACCGAAAAAATAGTCTGAAGAGACCTCGTATTTTTTACCCCATTCGTTGACAAAATTCAAACCAGCAGTTTCAGATTTGGTAATTCCATTATTGTTATTTCCAAAACTTATTCCGTTTATTCCAAAACTCCCAGAGCTCGATCTGGTAATGGTTCTCGCCCTTCGACCCATGGCATCAAAAACTTCATCAAAGGTAAAACCACTACTGTTTATGTTATTTGAACTTGCCAACACACTCAACCGTAAATCATCCTCAAAATAGTTGCCAATACCGCTCATTTCGTACCTTTCGTCTGTTCCCCCTCCAACGGTAACTCGAGAAAAATAACCTTTATTTTTGTCCTCATCGATGGTAATGTTGATGGTTTTATTTTCAGAATCTCCTTCTTCTCCAGTGAATTCCTGAGACTGAGTTTTTGTGTCAACTACCTGTATCTTATTGATGATTTCTTTGGGTAAATTTTTTGTAGCGATTTTAGGATCATTTCCAAAAAACTCTTTACCATTTACCAATATTCTCTGGACAGGTTTGCCATTAACAGTGATATTTCCTGCAGCGTCCACTTCTACACCAGGCAATTGCTTCAGAGTTTCTTCCAAATTAGCGTCTGGTCGTGTTTTAAAAGAAGCTGCGTTAAATTCAAGCGTATCTTTTTTGATGGTGATCGGAGAACGATTGACATTGACAATAACTTCATCGAGGTTGCTCGCCAGCTCTTTCAGCGGAATGTTTCCCAAATCAATTTTATTAGTTGTAAGATCAATTAACCTAGAATAGGCTTGCATTCCCGTATAGCTAATATTGAGTCTTGAGCTAGCCTCTTTAGTTTTAAAGATAAGCTCAAAGTTTCCAGAATTATTTGAGATCGTATAATTCAGCAACGTTGAATCTTTAGGACTTTCTATAAATATAGTTGCAGAACTCAAGCCTCCGGAAGTAGCACTGTCAAGAACTTTACCAGTGATAAGGTATTCCTGAGAATTTGAATTTAAAAAAGTAAATAGTAGAATTGAAACAAGTAAAATTTTCTTCATGATAGGATTGATTAGTCAACCCTAAGACTCCAGAAAAAATTCAACGTTTAAATTAGTTATGAAAAAAGTCAAACTTTATTTAACTCTACTTCTTCCTCATGTAAATTGAGATTGGCACTCCTTTAAAATCAAATTCTTGTCTCAGTTTATTTTCAAGAAAACGCTTGTAAGGATCTTTTACGTACTGTGGAAGGTTACAGAAAAACGCAAACTGAGGTTGCGGTGTTGGTAACTGAGTGATGAACTTAATCTTCACATACTTACCCTTCAAAGCTGGTGGTGGATTTTCAGCGATGATCGGCAACATGATATCATTCAGCAATCTGGTTTTTATCTTGGTGCTTCTGCTTTTGTAAACGTCAACAGCAGTTTCAATAGCTTTAAAAATTCGTTGTTTATTTAAAACTGAAATAAATACAATAGGAACATCTACGAAAGGGGAAATTTCCTGGCGAATTTTGGCTTCGAATTCTTTCATGGTATTGGTACCTTTTTCTACCAAATCCCACTTATTCACCAAAATTACAACGCCTTTTCTGTTTTTTTCTGCCAACCAGAAAATACTTTGGTCCTGACCTTCAAAGCCACGGGAAGCATCCAAAACAATCATGCAAACGTCTGCATTTTCGATGGCTCTTACGCTTCGCATGACCGAGTAGAACTCAAGGTCTTCTTTAACTTTAGCTTTTCGTCGAATTCCAGCAGTATCAACAAGCTTGAAATCGAAACCAAATCTATTATAACGTGTATCAATCGAGTCTCTGGTCGTTCCAGCAATATCAGTAACGATGTAACGCTCTTCGCCTAGCAAAGCATTGATAAATGAGGATTTTCCAGCATTTGGACGTCCTACGATGGCAAATTTTGGTAAGTCTTCATCAACTTCAATCTCGCGTTCTGGAAGTTTCTCAACAATAGCGTCCAGTAATTCTCCCGTTCCTCCACCACTCGTAGCAGAAATCGAATAGTATTCTCCAAGTCCTAAATTATAAAATTCAAGCGCATCGGTTCTGTTTTTATTGGAGTCTACTTTATTTACACAAAGCACAACTGGTTTATTCACCCGGCGAAGCAATTTTGCCACATCCTCATCCATCGGCGTAATTCCAGAAATTACATCCACTACAAAAACAATCACATCCGCCTCATCGATAGCCAATTCTACCTGCTTGTCAATTTCCTTTTCAAACACATCATCACTCCCTACAATATATCCGCCTGTATCGATAAGCGTAAATTCGCGACCATTCCAATCGGATTTTCCATAATGTCTGTCACGCGTAACGCCACTTACAGAGTCTACAATGGCTTCTCTACGCTTTATCATTCTATTAAAAAGGGTAGATTTCCCTACGTTTGGTCGACCTACAACGGCTACAATGCTATTCATTTTAAAATTTTAAATAATTTGCAAAGGTACATTAAATATTTATGCAAATTTTAGAAGGTCTTAATTTGCGATTTATTCTGATTTTGATACGTGACGAATTTATACTCTGCGATACATTGCTTTGACGTACCCACCAAATTCTTGATCTGTATTTAAGTTAGAAACTAAAGACTTTAAATTGAAATGTGTTTTATAAGGATCCAACCGCTTTAGCTAACTGAACACGACGAGAACTTGGAAATTTTATTTAATTTTCAACCTTTAAAAGAATTTATGGCTGAATTGATAAATATTAAGGAGCTAAATGAGCAACTTCAACTCAAACCGAGTTTCAAAGTTGAAGTTGCTGATTTGAATATTGTAGATCAATTTTCAGTCAAAAAAGATGGTTTTGATAATGCTATTGTTATAAAACGCTTAGATGAACATGTCTGGTTATCTATTCCAAAAAAAGATAGGAAGTATTTTTCTCCTCGACTACACATTGAAATTGAACAAAAAGAACAGTCATGCGTTTTACACTGCACTTTTGGTCCAGACCCAGATTTATGGACTATGTTTATGTTTGTCCACTTCTTTTTAGGATTATCCTTTACAGGACTTTTAGTTTGGTTTTATACCAATATGACATTAGATAAGTCCAATACTCTCGTTTATATTTTAATGGCACTGATTATCATATCCTGGATAGCTCTTTATCTTTTCGCAAGAAAAAATCGTCAGAAAGCTACACCACAATCCAAACAACTGCTAAAAGCATTGTCTGAATTTATTGGTTAATTATTATCATATCCGAACCTTTTAAGCTGATTGGGATTGTTCCTCCAGTTCTTGTTGACTTTTACATAAGTCTCCAAATGAATTTTCTTGTCAAAAAACTTTTCCAAATCTTTTCTAGCCTCTGTACCTACTCGTTTTATCGCGGAACCTTTGTGCCCAAGAATAATTGCTTTCTGAGATTCTCTCTCCACCATGATAATACTTCTGATACGGATAATCGAATCTGATTCTTCAAATTCTTCAGTTTCTACCTCAACACTATATGGAATTTCCTTTTTGTAGTGCATCAGAATTTTCTCACGAATTTTTTCATTCACGAAGAAACGCTCAGGCTTATCTGTCAACTGATCTTTTGGATAAAACGCTGGAGATTCTGGAAGGAGCTCCAAGATTCTATTAAAAACTTCGGATACTCCAAAGTTTTCCAAGGCTGAAATGGCGAAAATTTCTGCATTAGGAAGTTGTTCCTGCCAATGCTTTTGCTGTTCCTTCAATAATTCTTCATTTCCTTTATCTATTTTATTCAGAAGTAAAAGAACAGGCATTTCTGCATGTTGAATTTTTTTAAAAAAATCCTCATCTTTTAACGCCTTCTCTCCTATTTCAACAAGATAAAGAAGAACATCTGCATCTTGAAAGGCAGATTTTACAAAGTTCATCATAGAGTTTTGCAACTCGTAAGCAGGTTTCATGATGCCTGGAGTATCACTAAAAACCATCTGGAAATCTTCTCCGCTTACAATTCCTAATATTCTATGTCTTGTTGTTTGAGCTTTGTTGGTAATGATAGAAAGCTTCTCTCCTACAAAGGCGTTCATCAAAGTTGACTTTCCCACGTTCGGGTTCCCAATGATGTTGACAAATCCTGCTTTATGTGTTTTAGTTTCGATGGTATGTTTTTTTAATTTCTACAAAAATAAACAATTCAATGCAACCTATCGGTTTCAAACTTGAGTTGAAACTGTATATTTGCTAAAAATCTATACAATGAAAAAAATCTTAATTGCTCTTGTTTTATTTTGCTCAATGAGTGTAATCGCTCAGTCTGATTCTGATTTTACTTACACAGAGTTTCACGAACCTAAATTAAATGTTGGTTATCTAATTTTAGGAAACTTCGATGTGACTTATGAATATTTGCTGAGTGAAGAGTCAGGTGTAGGCGTTAACCTGATGGTTCCTTTTGATGATTATGTAGAGTGGAATATCAACTATAACCTCACAGGGTATTACCGATTCTATTTTGGAGATAACTATGCAGATGGTTTTTTTGGTGAGATTTTCGCCAATTTGAATGATGTTCGTGACACACTACCCAACCAAAATGATGGGGAAGTAAGAGATGATGTTACAGACCTGGCCTTAGGCCTTAGCGGTGGTTACAAATTAGTTTCCAGTGGCGGAGTTGTCTTAGAAGTATTCCTGGGTGGAGGACGAAACCTATTTAATGAATTTAATTCTGAGCGGAACTTTGATTTTGTTCTTAGAGCTGGTCTAAATTTGGGATACAGATTTTAATATAAACAATTTTTATCTTGAGCCAAACCGACTTTCAGAAAAACTCCAAAATATTCAGTCTCCTTTTTGAGGGCATCTCCGAAGGAATAATTGTGGTAGATGAAACTCAACATGTTGTTGAAATTAATTCAGCTACACAAGATATGTTTGGATATGATAAGAAAGAATTAATAGGACAACATTTAGATGCTCTTATTCCAAAGAAATACAGAGCAAATCATCACAAACACGTAGATAAATTCATAGACAATTCTGAAAAAAGGCAGATGGGTCATGGAAGAAACCTACACGGTCTAAAGAAAAATGGTGAAATTTTTCCTGTAGAGGCTGGTCTCAATCCATTTATTTTTGATGGTAAACGTTATGTCATGTCATTGATAAGTGATATCACTGAACGACAAAATCAAAAACTTGAGATTGAAGAACTTAATAAGGATCTTGAAGAAAAGATTGAACAGCGTACTGAAGAGCTAAAATTAACAATAAACGAGCTTCAGGATCTCAACTCAAAGCTAGGAAGTGAAATTTTAAAGCGCAAGCAGGCAGAAACCAAAACCAAAAAGGCACTACAAAAGGAAATAGAACTGAATGAGTTGAAAACCAAATTTCTGTCCCTTGTTTCTCATGAGTTCAAAACGCCACTAAGCGGCATTCTCACCTCTTCCACGTTGGCCAAAAAATACACAGAAACCAAACAACAAGAGAAGCGAGAAAAGCATCTCAATACCATAAAAAATAAAGTCCATTATCTTACTGGAATTCTTAACGACTTTTTATCGATTGAACGTCTAGAATCTGGAAAAGTCACTTATAAATTTGAAGAGTTTAGCCTCATCACTCTTGTCAACGAAGTGATTTACAATGCCAACGTCACCTTAAAAGATGGACAAGAGATCATTTACCCACGTCATCTGGAAGACATTAGTTTAAGACAAGACAAGCATGTTCTGGAATTGATTTTATCCAATTTATTGAGCAATGCTATAAAATATTCTCCAGAAGATACTATAATTCATTTTGAGGTTGAGACCTCTGATGATCACTTAATCAAATTCAGAATAAAGGATGAAGGAATGGGCATTCCAAAAGAGGATCAAAAACATATCTTTGAACGCTACTTTAGGGCAGAAAATGCTCTTAATAATCAGGGGACTGGGATAGGTTTGAATATTGCAAAAGTTCATCTTGAAAACCTGAACGGTTCTATTTGTTTTGAATCTCAAGAAGGTAAAGGCACCATATTTTATATAGAAATTCCCAAGGTCCATGAGTAAAAAGATTTTATTAATAGAAGATGATAAGACAGTAAGAGAAAACACTGCAGAACTTCTTGAACTGTCCAATTATAAAGTAGAAACGGCTTCAAATGGAAAAATAGGTGTGGAAAAAGCTCCGGTTTTTCAGCCAGATGTTGTAATATGTGATATTATGATGCCAGAAATGGACGGTTACCAGGTTTTAGAAAATCTGTCTAAAGATGACTCCTTACGAAAAATACCCTTTATTTTTCTCTCAGCTAAAACAGACCATAAAGACGTAAGAAGAGGAATGAATCTTGGTGCTGATGATTATCTAACCAAACCTTTTGAGGAAGAAGAATTAATAGATGCTATTGAGAGCAGACTTGCAAAAGCAGATATTTTGAACTCGCCTCAAACCAAACAACAAACAGGCTCACACTTGCAGTCTTTTGAAGCTTTGAAAGAAATTTTTAAAAGCGAGCCAGTCAAAAGCTTTGCATCTGGAGAAACAATTTTTGAAAGTGGAAAAACTTCAAATTCAATATACCTCATTGAAAAAGGGGTAGTAAAAACTTACAAGCTCGACGAAAACGGAAAAGAACTCATCACTGCTATCCATAAAGTAAATGACATTTTTGGAAATTTAAGTTTTACAAAGCAATCTAGTTTTTCTGAATTTGCTTCCGCAATGGAGAATGCTTCACTCTTTGAGATATCAACAGAAAAAGTCAAAGACCTCTTCTATCAACATCCCCAGGTTATGTTTGAATTCATAGATCAACTTGGCGATCACCTAAGTGAGACCAAGTCTCAATTGATGGACATGGCTTACAGCTCAGTAAGAAAAAAAACAGCTCAAAGCATTTTACTATTTTCTGAACGGTTGAAAAAAAACAAACTCAGCCAGATTCGAATTTCAAGAGCAGATCTTGCAGCTGTCGCGGGAATAGCTTCAGAAAGCTTAATACGAACACTTTCCACCTTTAAAAAAGAAGGTATTATTGAAGTTGAAGGAAGAAACATCAAAATAAATGATTTTGAAGCTTTGGAAAAAATTGTATAAAAAACTCAATTAAATAGGTCCAATAAAAGGGAATCTGATTTTTATCATATTTTGAATTTGACTCTCCATATACATTTGCATTCATAGAATTCTATCTATGAATGTAGTATTGCTTTCAGACTTTTCTTCTGCATCCACCCATATGTTGGATTATGCCGCAACGCTTTTTAAAAATCAAAAGGTTAATTTTACAATTTTACACATAAAAACACCTTGCGAAAGCAAAAGCTGTAGCGGAAAATGCAGTGTCGTTTTCAATCAAAAATTGAAGAAAGATCAAAATCTTCTGGAGTTGAATGGCTATCATATTGACCAAATACAAATAAAATTTATAGAAGGCGCCTATATTGAAAGTATACGCAATGTTATAGCAGAACAACACACAGATTTAATTATGCTCGGGAATTCCAACAAAGGCGACTATAATACTGGCCTTTTCTTTGACAAAAAAACACTAGAGATCATTACGAAAGTGAAATGTTCGGTTGTTTTGGTTCCTGAAGAAGCAACTATTAAACTGCCGCAAAAAGCATTATTACCAACAGATTTTTCAATTACTTCTGATTATAGTATTTTTAATATTTTGACCTCTCTACCTTTTGTCAACCAAACCCATCTTTCCCTTCTCCCAACCGGCTTAAATAAAACTTTAGGCCCAAACAGAAAACATTCTAAAGAATTAATTTCTAAAGTAATAAACTCTTTAGAATTTAAAAGCGTGAAAGAAATTTACTCTACTAACAAAGCTTCTTGTATTGATGGCTTTGATTTGGTTATGGTCATGGCTAAAAATTTGAGCATTTTTCAGGATTTATTTAGCACTTCCAAAAGCTCGCTTTGTCGTCCAGAAATACCTATTCTATTCTTGCACGATTCCAGGAAGTTATAAGACTTAATATTCAGCTGATGATTTTTTGTTTAATTTCAAAAATCCTAATCAATTGTATATGAAAATTTATTTGCGCTACATTCTTATTTTTCTAATTTTAATTATAGCGGGCTACATAACCATCAACTTTTTGGTAAGCAAAAGAATTGACTCCTTATTATCTGAAGAAAAAAACCTGACCTACTCTGGCATAAGCATTAACTCTCTGACTGGTAGTTTGGGGCTAGAAGATGTTAATTTTACTGATACCAGTAAGCAGATTTATATCGAGACAATTGATATCAATTTGGATTTAATTCATTATGTAATCAATAGTAAAATCAGGATTCAAAACGTTGATGCAGATGGCTTAGATCTAAAAATAATCTCGTCTCCAGATTCTGAAAAAATCTCAAACAAAAAACTGGACTTCACTCAAATCGATAAGTTGCAATTAAAAAATTCCAAAATCAGAATTAAGAAAGAAAACAAAACCGATTTTACAATTTCAAATTTTCAACTTGAAATTGAGGATCTTCAATGGTCAAGTATGGAAGATTTTTCATGGCTTGGAAATAAAACTTTGAGAATTGAAGCAGAAGATCTACGGTATGAACTCGACCTTTTACATAATCTTAAAAGCGAAAAGTTTTTATACGAAAATGCTAGATTTACCCTTAGCGAATTCAGTATAGAACCAAAATTCAAAAAAAGCAATTATGTAAAACATATTGAGACTGAGAAGGATTTGATGACCTTGAAATCTAAAGCCATTCAAGCAACTGGTTTTGATTTTGAAAATAAAAATAGTTTAAAAAGCATCGTTTTCAATAAAATCTTAATTGACACTACCTCCTTCAATATTTACAGAGATAAAACAATCGCAGACGACACGTCTATTAAAAATTTGTATAGTGAAAGCTTAAGAAATTTAAACTTCCAGCTATCTATTGACTCTCTTCTGGTTTCTAACCTCAACCTTACGTACCAGGAATTAATCGATAAAGACCTTAAGCCGGGGCAGATTCAATTTAATTCCATCCAAGCAGAAATTACAAACATTCACAATTCTTTGAAAGCCGATCATCCAAATATTAAAGTTCAGGCGAATGCAAAGTTTACAGAAAATTCTGAAATCTTATTCGACTATAATTTTGTTCCAGATCATGAGCAGTTTTATGTGACAACACGGTTGAGGCAAATCAAAGATTCTTCCATCAATGACTTTTTTGGTCCTGCGATGCGCATGAAATTGGATGGTGAGATCAATGATATTAGAACAAATATAAATGGGAATAACTCTAAAATGAATGGTGACTTTTCAATTGCTTACAAAAAACTGAGATTGAATATTCTAAAAAAAGATGGTTCTAAGAATAATTTTGCAAGTCTATTAAGCAATGTATTTTTGAAGAACAAAGATGTTGATGACAATCACAAGATTAAAGTTGTAGAAAGGGACAATACCAAATCTTTTTGGAATTACGTTTGGAACTTTCATTTCCAAGGTCTCAAGAAATCCCTGCTTTAAATCTTAAAAGTTAGTATTGGTGTTTGGATGTGATTTACGACATCCTCAGCGATACTGCCGCTTACAAAGTGTGAAATACCCTTCCTCCCATGAGTTCCGATTCCTATTAAATCCGCATTAATTTTGGATGAAAAATTTCGTATTCCTCTCTCAACAGTCACGTCATTATAAATATGAAATTGAGAAGTGTTGTAGTTGATACCTTTTATGAATTCATCTAAAAAGGAATCTATCTCCTTTGTAGTTTTAAATTTGTTGGGGGTATTTATATAGGCAAGATGGAATTTAGCATCTAAAATTTTTGAAAATTCAAATGCTGATTTAAAAGCTTTTCTATTCTTGATTGTAAGATTTGATACAAATACAAAGTTTTCAATCTTGAAAACGGGCACCTCTTTTTTGATGACCAAAACAGGGATTTTTGAAGATCTGACGATTTTTTCTGTATTTGACCCAATTAATATTTCTTGCAAACCATCAGAACCATTGGATCCAATGATTACGAGATCGCAATCGTATTTTTTAACCGTTGAAAGCACACCTTCTGAAGTAGAATCAAATTCTACTACTTCATGAATTTTGATTCCATCAAGATGATAACTCATCCTGTCCAGTAACTCAGTAAATTTTTTGTGTGCAAGCTTTAGAAAAAACATCGACTCAGGAAGATCACCGCCTACTCCTTCATTGAGAGGATCGATGAGTTGCAGAGGTAGCTCCAGCAGATGAAGAATATAAATTTCACCATCATATTTTTTTGCGATTTGCGAAGCGACTTTGAGTGCATTGTCTGCTGGCAAGGAAAAATCTGTAGGAACAAGAATTCTTTTCATGGTAGATTATATATAGTACCTAAATTACTTTAAATTATAAAAAAACAGGCTCTTTTATAACTGATAAATTATTATTACATTTGCAAAGTTTTGAATATGAGGGGACAAATTAGTCCCCTCTTTTTATAAGTATTGAATGGCTTTAGAGAAAGAGCAAATAATGACCTTGGTAAAAGAGGGTCTTCAAGAGGATGAAAGTCTATTCCTAATTGATTTACAGATTTCTAATGGTAATAATATCAAAGTCATAATTGATGGTGATAGGGATTTATCTATTTCAGATTGTGTGAACATCAGCAGAGCCATAGAACATAATCTGGATAGGGAAATTGAAGATTTCTCGCTGGAAGTTGCTTCATGTGGTGCTACCGAACCACTGGAACACCTCAGACAATTCCAAAAAAATGTCGGAAGAAAATTATCTGTAGTTACAGAAGAAGAGAAGATAGAGGCTGATTTAATAGGCGTTGAAGATGATATAATCCACCTGAAGTGGGTAGCTAAAGAACCTAAGCCTGTTGGCAAGGGTAAACATAAAGTGCAGAAAGAAGCAAAAATAGCTTTCGATGATATCGTAAAAGCTCAAGTTATAATAAATTTTAACAAATAAAGATATTATGGAAAACATCGATTTGATCAACTCGTTTTCTGAATTTAAAGACGATAAATTAATAGATCGAGTAACCTTAATGGCTATTCTAGAAGACGTTTTCAGGAACGCTTTGAAAAAGAAGTTTGGACAAGATGATAACTTTGATATTATCATCAACCCAGATAAAGGAGATTTAGAAATCTGGAGAAATAGAATTGTTGTTAATGATGGCGAAGTAGAAGATGATAATGCTGAAATATCCCTTACTGATGCCAGAAAGATAGAACCCGATTTTGAAGTTGGAGAAGATGTTTCCGAAGAAGTAAAGCTTTTTCAATTGGGCCGTAGAGCAATTCTAGCTCTTAGACAAAACTTGATTTCAAAAATACATGAACATGACAGCACCAATACCTTTAAGTATTTCCAAGACTTAATCGGTGAAATTTATTCTGCTGAAGTTCACCACGTAAGACACAATGTGGTTATTTTACTCGATGATGATGGGAATGAACTTATCATTCCTAAAGAACATCAAATCCCTTCTGACTTTTACAGAAAGGGTGACAATATAAGAGGTGTCATTGAAAAAGTTGAGCTTAAGGGAAACAAGCCAATAATCATATTGTCAAGAACATCACCAATGTTCTTAGAAAAATTATTTGAGCAAGAAATACCTGAAGTATTTGATGGATTGATCACTGTAAAGAATGCAGTAAGAATACCAGGCGAAAAAGCTAAAGTAGCTGTTGATACTTATGATGACAGGATTGATCCAGTTGGAGCTTGTGTAGGAATGAAAGGATCTCGTATTCACGGGATTGTAAGAGAATTGGGGAATGAAAATATTGATGTCATCAACTACACCAATAACCCACAACTTTACATACAAAGAGCGCTAAGTCCTGCAAAAATCGTTAACATCAAACTGAACGAAGAAAAAAAATATGCAGAGGTGACTTTGAAACCAGAAGAGGTTTCTAAAGCTATTGGCCGAGGCGGACACAACATTAGACTTGCAGGACAACTTACAGGTTACAACATTGAAGTCTTCAGAGATGGAATTGAAGAAGAAGATGTTGAATTGACAGAATTCAAAGATGAAATTGAAGACTGGGTGATCAAAGAATTTAGTAGAATAGGTTTGGATACTGCAAAAAGTATCTTGGAATTAGAAGTAAGCGATCTCGTAAGAAGAACAGACTTGGAAGAAGAAACTGTTTTGAACGTTATCAAAATTTTAAAAGAAGAGTTTGAAGAATAGATTATTTAAACTCATCTTTGTAACATTATATAAGAGCTAATATTAGAGGCAATTTATGGCTGAATCAAAACAAACAAGATTAAATAAAGTACTGAGAGATTTTAACATTTCACTGGATCGTGCTGTGGAATACTTAAATACTCAAGGCTACGAAATTGAAGCAAGACCTACCACGAAGATATCTTCGGAAGTTTACGAGGTTTTATCAGACAAATTCGAAACTGATAAAAGCAAAAAAGTAGCTTCCAAAGAGGTGAGTGAAGAGCGCAAAAAGGAAAAGGAAGAATTGCGTCTTGCTAGAGAGCAGGAGCTCGAAAAGAAAAAAGAAGAGGAAGCCAGAAGAGAGCGTCAAGCTGAAGAAAATAAGAAAAAGATTGAGGCTGCTAAAGCAAAAGAGCAAGAGGATAAGTCCAAAGCTGAAGAAGCTTCAAAGAAAGCAGACCAGGAAGAAGAAGAAACTATCAGGTCCAAGTCCAAAATTTCTGGCTTAAAACAAGTGGGGAAAATTGAACTTAAAGATGAAAAAAGAGGAAACTCTAAAGGCAAAAAAACATCGGATAAGTCTGAAAAGTCTTCAAAACCTGCTCAGCCAACAACTGCAAAAGAAGCTCCAAAAACAGCTGAAGAAAAACCTCAGATTAATAAAGCTGACAAAGAAGAGGAGAAAACTGCGGAAGAAGTTAAACACGAGACTCAGTATACAAAACTGTCCGGACCTAATTTTACTGGCGAGAAAATTGATTTAAATCAATTCAAAAAAGCACCAACCAAAAAAGAAAAGGAGAAGGAAAAAGAGAAAGAAGCTGCTTCGAGAAGAAGAAAGCGTAAGCGTATTTCTAAAACAAACACTTCACCAGGAGCAAACAAACCTACTGGCAAAAGAGGTGCTGCAAAACCATCTTCAAGAAGAGGTGCAAAACCTGTACAAAAGGAAGAGCCTACTCCTGAAGAAGTACAGAAGCAGGTAAGAGAAACCTTAGAAAAACTTCAAGGTAGATCTTCTGGTAAGAAAGGTGCAAAATATAGAAGAGATAAAAGAGATCAGCACAAACAGCGTTCTCAGGATGACATTACTCAACAAGAGAAAGAAAGTAAAATCCTTAAGGTCACTGAATTTGTAAGCGTCAATGAAATTGCCACGATGATGGACGTACCTGTAACTAAGATTATTTCTGCTTGTATGTCTCTTGGAATGATGGTAACGATGAATCAAAGACTGGACGCAGAGACTTTAAGTGTTGTTGCTGAAGAATTTGGTTACGAAGTTGAGTTTGTAAGTGCTGAAGTCGAAGATCCGACTGAAACGGTTGCAGAAGATCCTGAAGATCTAAAACCTAGAGCTCCAATTGTGACTGTAATGGGTCACGTTGACCATGGTAAAACATCTTTACTGGATTTTATTAGAGAGGAAAACGTAATTGCAGGTGAATCTGGAGGTATTACTCAGCACATAGGTGCTTACAGTGTACAAATTAAAACAGGTGAAACTATTTCTTTCCTTGATACTCCTGGTCACGAAGCTTTTACAGCAATGCGAGCCAGAGGTGCACAGGTGACAGATATTGCAATTATTGTCATTGCGGCAGATGATGATGTGATGCCACAGACTAAAGAGGCTATTTCTCATGCACAAGCTGCAGGAGTACCAATAGTTTTCGCAATTAATAAGGTCGATTTACCTACAGCTAACGTTGAAAAAATAAAAGAGTCTTTAGCCAACATGAATCTTTTAGTAGAAGATTGGGGAGGTAAAGTTCAATCTCAAGAAATTTCAGCAAAACATGGTACTGGTGTTCCGGAACTATTAGAAAAAGTTTTACTAGAGGCTGAATTGTTAGATCTTAAAGCAAATCCAAATAGACTTGCAAAAGGTAGTGTTGTTGAAGCATTCCTTGATAAAGGTAGAGGTTACGTTTCTACAATCTTAGTTCAGACTGGTACTTTAAAAATTGGCGATTATGTATTAGCTGGTACCACAAGTGGTAAAATAAAAGCTATGCAAGATGAACGTGGCAACAAAGTAAAAGAAGCAACACCGTCTACACCAGTATCAATTCTTGGTCTTGATGGTGCCCCACAAGCTGGTGACACTTTCCAAGTGATGCAGGATGAAAGGGAAGCAAAAGATATAGCTTCTAAGAGAAATCAACTTCAAAGGGAGCAAAGTGTAAGGACACAGAAGCATATTACACTTGATGAAATTGGAAGACGTATTGCGTTGGGAGATTTCAAGGAATTGAACATTATCTTGAAAGCAGATGTGGATGGTTCTGTAGAAGCATTAACGGATAGTTTACAAAAACTTTCTACTGAAGAAATTCAAGTCAACATTATACATAGAGGTGTTGGAGCCATTACAGAAAGTGATGTACTTTTAGCTTCAGCATCTGAAGCTGTAATTATCGGATTTAACGTGAGACCAGCTGGTAATGCTAGAACACTCGCAGATAATGAAGAAATCGACATCAGAATGTACTCAATCATCTACGATGCCATCAATGACATCAAAGATGCTATGGAAGGCATGCTTTCTCCAGAATTGAGAGAAGAGATCACAGGTACTGCAGAAATTAGAGAAACCTTCAAGATTTCGAAAATTGGAACGATCGCTGGTTGTATGGTGTTAACAGGAAAAATTTACAGAAACTCTGGAATCAGACTCATAAGAGATGGAATTGTAATCCATACAGGCACTCTAACTTCTCTAAAACGTTTCAAAGATGACGTTAAAGAAGTTTCTAAAGGATACGATTGTGGTATGCAGTTGAAAAACTACAACGACATCCAGGAAGGAGATATTCTTGAAGCTTTCCAAGAAATTGAAGTCAAAAAGAAATTGAAATAAAATATCAGTTTTATAAATAAAATAAGCCCCACAAAATTGCGGGGCTTTTTTAGTTATAAATATGATCATCAAACTCATACCTAATAGCAGGTATTGACAAGAAAAGGATATATAGTTATTTTTGAGGTATAGCATAACAAGATATTATCTATTATGTTTCATCCTATGTTTGAGTAACTAGCTCAGAATAAAAAAGCTGATTAATTAATCAGCTTTTTTTATGCCATAAAGTAGGATTTAAGACATTTAAGAGGTCACCTTAGTCAATTATTCAATATATTTTTCTTTCCACTTAAAACAAAATTTTATAAATTCTGATATCCTTAAACTCAGGAACTCTCATGGGGTGGTGGCAATTAGAAATCAGTTGGTTTTACAAACAATCTTTAAAACACAAAGGATCAGTAAAGTAAAAAATTGTGTGGATTTTATTAAACAAAAAAAAACCGCTTTCAATTAAGAAAACGGTTTTCGAATAAAGTTGGCCTACTAGGTTTCGAACCTAGACTCTTCTGGACCAAAACCAGATGTGTTGCCAGTTACACCATAGGCCAATAATTATTGGAGTGCAAATATAAAACTAACTTTCATACCACCAAACCCATTTTGAAAATTATTTTTTAAAATTTTAAAAGTTCAAAGTATTCACTGAAAATAAGTTGAAATAATAAACAATATCAAGTGTTTATAAGTTTTTATAAATGTTTATTTTCGTCCAAAATATTTTCAATGACCAAGCATGCCTTCTCACTTTGGAATAAACTATTAGGCTGGTTTGCCTTTTTGGTAGCCCTTATAACTTACTATCTCACAACAGAACCCACGGCTAGCTTTTGGGATGCTGGGGAATATATTGCTACTTCAGCAAAGCTTCAAGTTGGACACCCTCCAGGCGCCCCTTTTTATCAAATATTTGGAGCCTTCTTTTCCATGTTTGCTTCAGATGAAAGTCAGATTGCCTTTATGGTCAATCTCATGTCTGGAGTTGCCAGTGCATTTGCAATTTTATTTATGTTTTGGTCAATTACTCTTTTGTTAAAGAAGCTTACTAAAACTAATGAAATAAAGACAAAGGCTTCAGACATAGCCATATTAGCAAGCAGTCTGATTGGTGCGCTTACATTTACGTTCACTGATAGCTTTTGGTTTAGTGCAGTTGAAGCTGAAGTCTATGCCATGGCTGCCTGCATTATGGCAGCCATGTTCTATGTAGGTTTACTCTGGGAAAGAGACATGCACAAGCCAAGAGGGAATCGCTGGTTGATTTTAATTTGCTTGATCATAGGCTTGTCTTTCGGTGTTCACTTTATGGGATTACTAACTATTCCCGCTATAGGATTTTTATATTATTTCAAAAATTACAAAAAAATAACAGTTAAGAATTTTATTGTCGCCAATATAGTCGTAGTTGGAATTTTACTATTCATATTTAAACTACTCCTCCCCTACACCCTTACGTTTTTCGCTAAGATGGAAGTATTTTTTGTCAACAGTATAGGACTTCCTTTCAACTCTGGGACAATCATCGCGGGCTTACTTGTTGTAGCGGCATTTTATTTTGGGCTTAAATACACAAGGCGAAAAAACTATATCCACATCAACACCGTTTTGCTATGCATTTTGTTTGTGTTTATTGGGTTTTCAAGTTGGATCATGTTACCCATAAGGGCAAACGCCGGGACAGTCATTAATGAGAATGACCCAAGTAGTGCTCAACAACTCTTAGCTTATTACAACAGAGATCAATATCCCGAGACCCATTTGTTTTACGGCCCACAATTTACAGAAATCTTCGCTGGCTTAGATCCTGATAATCCTTACCTGGATGATGATCCTATTTATGAAAAAGATGAAGAAAAGGGTGAATATGTCATCATAAACGACTTCAAGAATGCAAAGCAGAATTCTGATACAGCACAGAAAACCTTCCTTCCAAGAATGTGGAGCACTCAGCACGCTTCCAATTACATGATGTTCACTGGACCTCTGGAATTTTCTATAAAGCCGGAGCACAGAGGAGAGCAAGAACTTGTGTCTATAGTCAGTACATTTCGATCAGATTTCAGAAATGGGGAAGTATCTTCAGATGGCTACATCAGCTTTTTAAAGCGCTTCAATCAATATTTAGACATTGAGAAACCTTCTACGGCATCCAATTTCACTTATCTATTTGAATTTCAGATGGGTTATATGTATTGGAGGTATTTCATGTGGAATTTCGCTGGAAGGCAAAACGACAATCAGGGGAAATACACAAATTTTGACGGTAACTGGCTAAGTGGAATCAATTTCGTAGATGAAAACAGATTGGGAACACAAGAAAATCTCCCTTCAGATTTAGCTGAAAATAAAGCACGAAATACTTATTATTTTTTACCACTCATCTTAGGATTGATCGGTCTCTTTTTTCATGCGTCCAAAGACGTTAAACGCTTCTGGGTGCTTACGGTTTTATTTTTGTTTACAGGAATAGCATTGAAAATTTATTTAAATGAACGCCCATTTGAACCAAGAGAAAGGGATTACGCGCTAGTAGGATCTTTCTATGTATTTGCTATATGGATTGGTCTTGGTGTTTACGCTTTGTTTCATTATTTGAAAAAATACATTACTCCAAAAATAGTAGCTCCAGCTGTAGGAATAATCTGTTTGCTTTGTGTACCGGTTCTAATGGCTTCAGAAAATTGGGATGACCATGACCGCTCAGGCAAATACACTACTCTCGCGATGGCCAAAAAGTATTTGGATTCTGTAGATGAAGACGCCATCTTATTCACTATTGGAGATAACGATACGTTTGCATTGTGGTATGCGCAAGAAATAGAAGGCTACAGAACCGATGTAAGAACTATCAATACCAGTTTATTCGCAACCGATTGGTATATCGACCAGATGAGAAGGAAGGCTTATGAAAGTGAGCCTATTAAAACCACTCTGGTGCATGATGATTACAAATATGGAACCAATGATGCCGTATGGTTTCAAGAGGACCCTAGAATTAGCGATACACTTAGTTTAGGTAAGTTTATACAGTATATCAAAAGTGAAAACGAAACCACAAAAGCTGAATTACAAAGCGGACAGGTGATCAACACCTTCCCAACCAAGAATTTAAGAGTTCCGGTCGATAAGGAAAAGGTTCTTAAAAACGGTATTGTAAAACCAGAAGATGCTGATTTAATCGAATCTAACATTTATATCACTCTTGAGGATAACCTGGTTTATAAGCCCAACTTGATGATGCTGGACTTACTAGCTAATAATGATTGGGATAGGCCTATTTACTTTACCGGAGGAAGCTTCAGGGATGAAGACTACCTCTGGATGAAAGATTATCTCCAACTCGAAGGGGTGACTTATAAGCTCACACCTATCAAGACGCCTGTCAACCCAGACAATCCATTTGATATGGGTCGCATCGACGAAGACAAAATGTACGATATCGTCATGAATTGGGAGTGGGGAAATAGCGGAAGCGATGATATCTACCATGATCCTGAAACCCGTAAAAATGCAATTACCTACAGAAGTAATCTTGCACGCTTAGTTGAAAAATTGATAAAAGAAAACAAACTCGACAAAGCTGAAGATATTCTAGACTTAGGTATGAAACATATCCCTGTGAAGCATTATCAGTATTATCAATTGGTTGAACCTTTTGTGACAGGTTATTATCAAATTGATAAACCTGAAAAAGCCAGAGAAATTTGGGAGCAACTTGCTACTAATTATCAGGAGTGGCTTGACTACTATGCTGGAATGAGCTATGAAAAACAAGTAGAACATGCCGAAAGGATTTTTACAGAAATTGAAAAATATAGAAGCCTGGTCGACATATTGATCATTCACCAAGACAACAAATTGGTAAAAGAAAAAGCTGCTGAGTTCAACTCTTTTTTAGAGAAGTTCAGTCATTTTTATCAGGATTCTGAAGCAGAAGATGTTGATGAAGAACTATTGAAAGAACTGAATGAAGAAGAAGTGAAAGAAATTGAAAAAGACAGTTCCAGTAAAGGTTTATTAAGTCCAGATCAAGTTCCAAATGAATAAATAATTTGAAGTCAAGTGACTTTCTGAAAAGAGTCTTTCCTAAACGTGTATGGAACATTAGCTCTTTAAAAAAGGAAATGTTCCTCACCTTTGATGATGGACCAATTCCTGGAGTAACGCCTTGGGTACTCGACACTTTAAAGAGCAACAATGCCAAGGCTACTTTCTTTTGCATAGGAGATAACATTAGAAAACACCCAGAGCTATTTAAACGAATCGTTGCTGAAGGTCACGCCATTGGCAATCATACTTTTCATCATATCAGCGGCTGGAAAACTTCCAATGAAAAGTATCTCAACGATTTTAAACGCTGTAAAGAGGAAATCGAAAACCACTCATCGTCTACTTATTTATTTAGACCACCTTATGGCAAATGTACCTCAGCGCAAGCCAAAGCCATATTAAAAGACAATCAGCATATTATTATGTGGGATGTTTTGAGTAAAGACTATTCTGGGAATATTTCAAAAGAACAATGCTTTGATCGTGTTCAAAGTCAAGCAAAACCTGGCAGCATCATCGTTTTTCATGATAGCCTCAAAGCTGAAGGAAATATGAAGTATGCTTTAGAAAAAACACTAAAAACTTTTAAAGAGTATAAGTTTAAAAGCATAAAGCTTTAGAAAGAAAATATGCATTTAATAAAAACTCTTCGTGCTCTCTGTGCCTTTGTGGTTTAAATATTACCACGTAGGCACAAAGTTCACAAAGAAAAGATTTTAAGTTCTTATAGCAACTTCACAAACAAACCTTCATCAGTTTTGTCTACCGTTGCCTGGTCTTTGGATCTTAAGCCTTTTACAGCTTTATCCCATTTTTTATTGCTCAACTCAGAAGCCGACTTAATGGTTTCTAATTCTTGCGGAGATTCCTTTTTGAGCAGTTCCAAAACTACTTTTTCCTCTTCCGTTAATTCCACTTTTTTCTTTTCAGGTCGCATTTGTGGGAAAAATAAAACTTCCTGAATGGAGGGATTATCGGTCAAAAACATGATTAATCGGTCCATACCAATGCCGAGTCCAGAGGTTGGTGGCATTCCATATTCCAAGGCTCTTAAGAAATCGTAATCGATAAATTCCGTCGCTTCATCATCGCCTTTTTTGGCCAATTTCAATTGGTCTTCAAAACGCTCACGCTGATCAATTGGATCGTTGAGCTCGGAATATGCGTTGGCGATCTCTTTACCACAAACCATCAGTTCGAAACGTTCGGTCAAATCTGGATTGTCCCGGTGTTCTTTACACAACGGACTCATTTCCTTAGGATAGTCGATGATAAAAGTGGGCTCTATATAATTACCCTCACACTTTTCGCCAAAAATTTCATCGATCAATTTGCCTTTGCCCATGGTTTCATCTACTTCCAAGCCCATGTCCAAAGCTGCTTTTCTCAACTCCTCTTCAGACTTTCCAGTAATATCAAAACCAGTAAATTCAATAATGGCGTCGGTCATGGTTACCCGCTTATATGGTGCTTTAAAATCCACGTGATGCTCCTTAAACTTAGCTTTGGTAGTTCCGTTGACCTTCATGGCACAATGCTCCAACAAATTTTCGGTAAACTCCATCATCCAATTGTAATCTTTGTAAGACACATAGATCTCCATAGCGGTAAACTCAGGGTTGTGAGTTCTGTCCATCCCTTCATTTCTGAAGTTTTTAGAAAACTCATAGACCCCATCAAAACCTCCAACGATTAATCGCTTTAAGTATAATTCGTTAGCAATTCTCAGGTAAAGCGGAATATCCAAAGCATTGTGATGCGTAATGAAAGGACGCGCCGCAGCACCACCCGGAATAGATTGGAGAATTGGCGTTTCCACCTCCATATAACCTTCAGCATTAAAGAAATCACGCATCGCCGTAAATAAAGCCGATCGCTTTTTGAAGATTTCTTTCACATTAGGATTTACCGCCAAATCCGCATAACGCTGTCTGTAACGCTGCTCAGCATCATGAAAACCGTCATATTCATTTCCTTCTCTATCTTTTTTGGGCAGCGGTAAAGGCTTGAGAGATTTACTTAAGAGTTGAAAATTTAAGACTTTTATGGTTTGCTCCCCCACCTGCGTGGTAAACAACTCCCCTTCTATCCCAATAAAATCTCCAATATCCAGCAGTTTTTTATACACCTCGTTGTACAAGGTTTTGTCTTCTCCTTTACAAATCTCATCTCGGTTAAAATAGACCTGAATGCGACCTTCACCATCCTGCAGCTCAGCAAACGAGGCCTTTCCCTGAATTCTTCGGGAGACCAAGCGACCCGCAACAACGACCTTCTCGCCCTCTTTAAAATTCTCCTTCACCTGTTTGGAGGTATGAGAATAATCAAACTGAGCAGCGGGATAGGGATTAATCCCCATTTCCCTTAAGGTAGCGAGTTTATCTCGCCTTACGCGTTCCTGTTCTGATAATTGCATAAGTCTATAATTTTTTAAAGCCGCAAAGATAAAGACAATCTTACAATATTGTTTACCATCCTAAGATTTAAGCTATAGGATTTTAAGAAATGTTCCTTATAAGTTATTGTAGTTTTATTTCTTCTGAATTTGTGTAGAGTTGAATCGATGTTTTTAGACATCCAGCTTTATGTTTTCAACTCACTTTTAAAAAACGTCTTGGGTAAGAGGACTAATTGAAAGGTTTGATAAAGCTTAAGATTTAGGAAAAAAACCACCTCAATAAAGGTGGTTTTTTCTAAAATTGATAAGTATATATCTTTGCTATTCATTTTTTCCGTTTTACGGAAAATGATCTTATAAATAAACTAAAAACCCGTTTTTAAAACTTCAACATTTTTTTGGGTTCCCAAATAATTCATCTTTACAAAGTAATAGCCATCAATATTCTCATATAGAAGGTAAACTATAGACTTACTGCTGATGTAGTTATGTAAATCACAAGGATTATAAGAGCTTAACTGTTTTTCATCTTTAAACGTAATAGTATCTAAATCAACTTCTTTCCTAACTTCTGATAACTTATGGTAGTTTTCGAAATCTTTTTTATTCGGGATCTCAAATTTATATGCGTCAGTTTTAAAATCTTCTTCCTGACTATTTATAACAATTGTGTAGTATAATTTTCCATATTCATCGGCAGTAATGGAGGAAGATTCTCCTTTTAAATAAAAAGGTTCATTTGTGACTTGAGAGAATGTAAAAAAACTTGACGCTAATAAAAATAAAATTAAAATACTTTTCATTTATTTGCTTTTTTAGAAATCAATAATTATTAACTAATTGAATAGCATATTGAACTTTAGTTTGGTTTAATGAACTTAAAGATTGGTAATCTTGAGTACCTTTAAGACCAATCCATGCTATGGCATTATAAAATTCTTCAACATATTGCTCATCCACAGAATTTTCAATATTGTTAACAAAGTCTAAATCTAAAAATATTTTATTTGGATGGTTAATTCGATCAAATAATGCTCTGCAATCACCTCATTTGTTAAATAAGATAACTGCAGAGTCATTTATTATATGAAAATTCAGTTTTCAGATTTTTCCTCTAAGTGTTTTATTTTCAATTTTAGATATTTTATTAACAAAATAAAAATTCTAATTATATAATAGGTTATCAAAAGTATTAGGAAAAACCCTAAAAAAGGACTCAGTCCAATTAAAATATCTGTTACTAATTCCATTTTAAAAGTTATTTATCTAATTATTTTAGCAGTATCGAATTCTCCATTAAATCTATTAATCCTAATCTCAATTATAATAGTTTCACTATAAAACAAGCCATAACCTTGGATATTTAGACCTGTTGTAAGTGTTCCAGATAATGAAATAAATATATAATCACCATCAATAACAGAATTTACTTCACTAGATTGTTCAAAATTGTAAGGAGTTGTAAAACCAGAAAGACTTGTATTTACATTATCAAAATCATAACAGTCTTCTTGGCTGTTATAATTTGATGATATTATTACATCCAACTTGCATGGAGTCAATGGACTTCTATTTATTGTAAATTCAGCTATTGAATTTACAATATTATCTTGTAAGTCGATCAATGTCGAACTTGCTAAAGATTCAGAATCAATATTTTCTAAAAATTCTTGAATACTTTCAAATTGAATTAGATCAAGATTATATTCATTTTCAAAATCCACTTCTGCACCACTCATCATGGCAACAATGGTTTCCATTGCAAAATAATAGGCTGCAGTAGAATTATTATTATCCAAGAATAATTTAATTTGATCAGCTTGCTTAGAATGATCATATAACCAAAAAAGTTGATCTTCAGAAAGGGAATTACCTAATATTTCATTAATTTCATTTACCGGTGTTGAATTTGGGAATTCAACAGGGTTACCATCAGAGTCCAATGGTGAAGTTATAATAGGATTTGGGGTATTATCAGCTATATTACCACCTCCAATAGTTCTTGGATTACGACCCGTTTCATTACAATTTGCATCAACAACATAAGCAATATAAGTCCTACCGTCATCTGCCATAAAGCAATTATGCCCTGCTACATGTGGCTCACCACCCCAACTACACCAGGTTTGAGCTACTAGCATACATCCACCGTTTGATTTTGAATCTAAGTTTAGATTATCCAAATCAAGAGGTATAACATGGCTAGAAGCATCAAAAGAAAAAGTATGATGATCTTCGAAAACTTTAATTTTAGAGTTCAGCTTATATTTTATTATGTATGCATTTATACCTTCATCTTCTCTTTGTTCAATTACCAAATTTTCAAAGTATTCAGGGGTTTTGAAAGGTCTTTTTATTAATAGTGTATAAGAAATATATTTATCTTTCAAAATTTCTCTTATTCTTGAGGAGTCGATGATAAAATTGTAGATATTATTAACAGAAGATTTATTATGGTTTTCAAATTTTGATTTTTTAAAATTTAATTTTCTATAGCCTTTTTGAACTATTGAGTTTGATGATAAGTCTTTGGAAGATAAATCATTTATTATAAAATCTCTATTATAAATTTGTTGATTTTCATTAATATCATTTTCATTTTCACACCCTGTGAGGATAAAGAGAATTGACAAAAGAATTACTAGTTTTGTAAATAAAGTTTTCATTTAAATTATGAATTTGTGTTAGTTATTAATTTTCTTTTCAATAAAAATAATAACTAAGTAAATCCATATAAAACCTCTCCACGTTTGTAGAATGCCTCAACTTGAGTGTGTGTGTGTGTGTGTACTTGTGTAGAATCACTTTGTAAATTTTTAACAACGTAATACTATAACTTTAGAATATAGAACAATTACGGTTCGACCCTACTTTTGCTACGGGAAAACCGTAATTTTTTAAAAATCAAAACCTCAGTTGTTCTCAAAACATCAATCCAGACTTTTAAATTCAATTTTCACGTTCACCGGATAAATTATATAATGAATCTCTGTCACCTAAGCTCACTGTCGAAAAACTGTTAAGGAAACGGTGGTAAATTCAAAATAAAACAAAGGTATCCTTGATAAAGTTTACCTTTGTTATTCAATAATATGATTATGAATAAAGCCATAAAAGTCCTGGAATTGGGGCAGCGAGATTATAAAGAAACCTGGGACTTTCAAGAGGAATTATTCCAAAAAGTCCTTAATATAAAAATCCAAAACCGTCGGGAATCTACCGAGCTACCTACCGAAAATCATCTAATTTTTGTAGAGCATCCACACGTGTATACCTTAGGTAAAAGCGGAGATCTGGCTAACTTACTCTTAGATGAAAAGCAACTGGCCGAGAAAGGCGCTACTTTTTACAAGATCAATCGTGGGGGTGATATCACCTATCATGGACCTGGTCAGATTGTGGGTTACCCAATTTTAGATTTGGAAAACTTTTTTACTGATATTCATAAATACTTGCGATTATTGGAAGAAATGGTAATTCTAACTTTAGCTGAATATGGCCTAAAAGCTGAACGTAGTGAAGGTGAAACTGGCGTTTGGCTAGATGTAGGTACTCCGTTTGCCAGAAAAATTTGTGCGATGGGTGTTCGAGCTTCTCGCTGGGTCACCATGCACGGCTTCGCCTTTAATGTGAATGCAGACTTGGGGTATTTTGATAACATCGTACCATGTGGAATACAAGATAAATCTGTGACCTCCTTAAATGTAGAACTCGGTAAAGCTGAAGTCCCGGTTGATGAAGTCAAAACAAAGCTAAAAAAACATTTCTCTCAATTATTTGAAGCCAAACTTCAGGATGCCTAAAGGCTTTTGGTGTAAATCAACACCGCATTGTCATCGCCTTTAGTAATCAGCTGTATTTGGTTGGGTTGTTCAAGATCAAGTTTGATTTGTGAATTTCCAAAGACAGGAAAACCAGAAACCAATTCGGCTTGTTCATCAAATACATAGACTTTACTCGCTTGTTGGTCCACTACACTAAAGTAAGTTCTATTGGCTTGTTCATGTATTTGTGGTGACAGATACAGACCGTAATCTAAAGTCTTACTCACACCGTTAATGCTTAATTTGTTTTCAGAAAAGGTCACTACATGCTTTGGACTCGCCGTGATAAAATGATTATCAGATAAATTCATATCTGTGGTTTGTACGGATCCACTTTCAGAAATTTCTAATAAACTCCCTTCTTGATTAGTTCCTACAAAACTTTTATCGTGCAAGCCAAACTCGTTCCCAGATGTTGATATTTTTTGCTTAGGCATGACACGCTCTGCTCCTGTCCTGCTTAAAATTTTAAGGCCTTGTCTATTTTCCACCAAAATGTAATCCTTTCGACCTATCCTGATGTGCTTTGGTGTCCGTTTGATGTTACCTTGAGCTTTATAATCAAAACCCTTCACCAACTTTCCTTCTTTATCAAACATCAACACCTCATCGTTTTGAACCACTACAAATCTGTGTTTCCCATTATTGTCGTAATCAAAAATAGCAAGTCCTTCAGTTATAAAATCATTAAAATCTAGTGGGAATGGATCAACATTATTACCATTTTTATCGATAACATAAAGTCTATTTTGAGTCGTAAAAGCCATCTGTAATCTGGTATTTCTGTAGATGTCAAAGGTATGTATGTCACCCACAATTCTACTATCCAATGCTTTTGTCCAGATCGTTTTCCCGTCTTTTGCGTTCAAATGCAGCATATTCGTTTCATCCTGAATCGCAATATCTTTTTGTCGGGTTCTCCAATTGGTGAAAAAATAAGGATTGGAGGTAATGGTGTTTTCTAGTTTTATGCGCTTTACCTGTATGGCTTCAGTTGATTTATCTTCCGTCTTATTTTTGGAAAGGATTCCGTTGACGAAAGCAAAATTTCCCTCGTGCGTCGCTTGCATAATTGTGGAACTATAACCCTGGGTATTAAATTCTTTCAGGTTGGGCAAAAAGTGATCTGTCGCCAATTTTTCAAGTTTATTCTTAACACCATCAAGCTGTCCTCCCCAGACCATGTGTGCAGAAGAGCTCATTTTATCCAAAGCGGTTTGAAAAGAAGTAGATTCACTCAAGATTGAGCGATTATTGATGTTTACCAACATGTTTTCCAAAACCTCCTGGTCTTTGGCGAATAAAAAATGGCTGTCATAAACGGTGAATACAGAAAACTTATGATTGGATAGAAGTGGAGAGAAGTCTGCAAATACATTCTCAGCCTCAAAACTATAGATGGTTTGGTTTCTAAATGATGTTTCTTGTTGTGTTATGATAGATAAGGAATCTAAGGTTTTTGTCACATTTGAGCTTACCACATCGTAAACTAACCCTCCATTTTCCAATTCTATTGCTCCTACCTCGTTTGCATTTTCAAAAATAAATTTAAAAGGAGAGGATGCTGTATAATTTTGTTTGGACCTATTTTCCTGAAGTTTTTTAAAATCAGAAAAGGATAAGCTTAAAAATCCTGTTGCATTGAGTGGGGTAACTTCATGAAGTCTGAAGGGTTTTGGAGAAATTCCTTTAAATAAATTCAATTTACCAGTTGTTTCCTCGCTTAATATCGCTCCAGACCATTTGTAATTGCCTTTAGAAACCTCTAAATCTAGACTTAGCCACTTTCCTAAACCTTTCATGGACTTTGCGTTTAGGCCTTTTAATTCGTTTTTATAAAGATAATCTGCTTCCTCAAGGTTGATAAAAAATGACGTCTCTCCAGTTGCAGCTTTATGGGCTTTATAGAAAGTTTCTTCAAATTTGAATTGGTTATTGTAAGCCCGTATCACATTTTCTACGATAAGTTTTGACTCCGAAGAAACTCTTACTTTATCAATGAGCGTAGAATAGAATGTGGCATTTTCTAGCTTAAATTCTGCAATCTCTTTACCAGCATACTCTATCCTGGTTTGCTTTTTAAGCTGAACAGAATCCAAGTTTAAATACTTGTCTTCGATAATTAACGACGTTGCGAGTTCGCGTTCACCTATTGGAGTCACCACTAAAAATGCTTCTGCATCTTGCTGAAAATAATTTAAAAATTTAAAATTATTCTGAATAGTTGCAAAAACAGGCAATGAAGCGTTATTCTGAAATAGCTCTGTAGAAGTTAGCTCTTCGATAGATTGAGAAAGATTTTCAGATTCTAGTATCAATATGGATTTAGAAGGAATAAAATCTATGAGTTTACCCTGTGTTGAATCTGAATTAAAATCACACGAGCTTAAACCTATTGAAACACAAATAATTAAAAAGAGATGACGCATAGATAGAAGAATTTCAAAAAACAAAATTAAGTTGAAAATTAGGATTTAAACAAGAAAATGTCTCGGTTTATAATTTTAATCCCAATTGGTCTGGTAACAACTTAAAGCTTTTTCTGTGGTATTTGGTAATTCCATATTTTTCTATGGCTTTTCGGTGGGCTTTGGTAGGATATCCCTTGTTTTGGGCCCAACCGTACATAGGGAATTCTTTATCGATCTTTTTCATAAAAGCATCTCTGGCGGTCTTGGCCAAAACAGAAGCAGCTGCAATACTTAAAAATTTTGAATCCCCCTTGATAATACACTCGTGTAGAGTTTTCTTGTAGGGCTTAAATCGGTTGCCATCTACCAAAATCATTTCGGGTTGAGGATTGAGCTGTTCAATGGAAGAATGCATAGCCGAAATTGACGCGTTTAAAATATTTATCTCGTCGATAGTCTCCATAAATATGTTTGCTACGCCAAAACTAACTGAAGATTCTTTTAAAATAACTTCCAAGAGTTCACGTTTCTTGGAAGTAAGAAGCTTAGAATCATTGAGAATTTCATTCTGAAACTCTTTTGGTAAAATGACAGCAGCAGCTGTCACTGGCCCAGCCAGACAGCCACGACCTGCTTCATCTGTTCCACACTCTAAGTATTTATCTTGATAGTTAAGTTGTAGCATCATCAAATTCAGCAACAAAAATATGAATTCTGAAATTCTAAATTGATTTCACAATAACATTAAAACTTAAGTAAACTAAAAATGATACTTTTGCTCACGCTTTTAAATTGCTAATGAAGTCGGTACTCACTTTAATCTTTATAATTTTATTTTCTACTTTTTCAGTGGCTCAAAGAACGCTTAGCGGAACTGAAACACCTAAAAACACTGAAGGTATAAATGCCAGAGAAAAAACAACATCAGTAAAAAGTGACCGGGATAAACCCCCAATTTCTGATTATAAGATCATTAGTATCGAAAATGACACCACTTATGTAGATACCACACTCAGCATAAGAAAAGATTACGCTTATAATTATTTAAGAAAGGATGATTTTGAACTATTGCCTTTTTCCAATATTGGCAGGCCTTTTACAGAATTAGGGTATTCGTTTGATGATTTGCAGGCTCTACCTCGTTTTGGAGCAAGAGCAAAACATTTTTTTTATTTGGAAGTGGAAGATATTCCTTATTACGAAGTTCCTACGCCTTTGACTGAGCTCTACTTCAGAACTGTATTTCAGCAAGGGCAAAATTTAGATGCTACGTTTACAACCAATTTGAAGCCAAATCTTAACGTTTCTATCGCTTATAAAGGATTAAGATCATTGGGGAATTATCAAAGAGAACTGACAAGTACGGGAAACCTCAGGATTGGTCTTAATTATAGAACAAAAAACAATCGCTATTTTGTAAGATCTCATTTTGTTACGCAAGACATCTTAAATCAAGAAAATGGTGGTTTGACAGATCGAGCTAATCAACAGTTTATAGAAGAGATTGAAGAAATCCAAAATAGAGCTTCTGCTGAAGTAAGACTTAGAGATGCAGAAAACAAAATGGATGCTAAGCGGTTTTATCTGAATCAATATTACAACATCAGACCAGGAAATGATTCTACGCAAAACGGGCAAATTCGTTTAAATCACATCATGGATTTTACGGATAAAGAATACTCATTTACTCAGGCCAACTCGACACCACAATTTTTTGGAACACCTTTCGAAAACTCCGACTTAAATAAGGAGGTTGAATACCAGAATGTTTCAAACACAATGGTACTATCCTATTATCAAAAGTACCTGGGTCGTATCGGTTTTATGGCTAAACACTCCAATCTGAATTATGGGTATAACTCAACTTTAATTTTTGATGAAAACAGTATCCCCAATCGTCTTGAAACAGATGTCATTAGCTTGGGAGGGACATATTTAAAAACTTATAAAGGATTCAAGCTTGAGGGTAAAGCGCTATATAATATTACTGGAGATTACGATGGAGGATATGAAGTCCATGGTAAAGCGAGTACCAAAATTTCAGATTCACTTCAATTTTCTGCGAGATTGGATTTAAGCTCAACCGCTCCCAATTTCAACTGGATTCTGAATCAAAGTGATTACGAGAACTATAACTGGTATAATCCAGATTTTGACAACGTCAACACTCAGAATCTTGGAGTTGAGGCAAAGTCTGAAGTTTATGGAAGAGTTTCCGCTTCATTCACTCAAATAGACAATCATGCTTATTTTGGATTTGAAGAAGCACCTGAAGGCTCTGCAACAGACAGTCTGGTAAGACCACTTCAAACCGATCTTCAAATTCGTTATCTCAAGGTAAAAGCTGAAAAAGATTTCAAGTACAGCCACTTCAATTTGGCAAATACAGTCATGTATCAAAATGTGCTAGAAGGTGAGTCTGTATTTCCAGTCCCAGAATTTGTGACCAGAAATTCACTTTTTTACGATAATTTTCTATTTGACAAAGCCCTATATCTTCAGACAGGGTTTACATTTAATTATTTCACTAGCTTTATGAGCAAAGCTTATGATCCTATTCTTTCAGAATTTGCCATTCAGGATTTTCAGGAGCTACAAAGTTTTTATACCGCAGATTTCTTTGTAAACGCGAAAATAAGAGAAGCCCGTATTTATTTTAAGCTTGAAAACTTCACGACCCTAATTCAAGGTAATACGAATTTTTCGGCACCAAGACAACCGTACAGAGACTTTGCCATTCGATTTGGATTGGTCTGGAATTTCTTTTTATAATGACAACCTGTTCTTCATTTCTTCTTTTTCTGATTTTGACAATAACTTAAACTGATGCTTTTTCATTAACTCTGTCAATTCTTCATTTTTAAGATGATATGTATGACAGTGTTTACAGTATAAAATGTGAATTTGAACCTTCAATTTTCCCCAGAATGTCGCTTCAGAATACTGTTGTTTATCGCTGTATTCCGCAACCTTTTGACAAGATTTAGGTAAATTCTCAAATTTCTTATCTCTCATAGTTTATTTTTTGAACCAAGAATTATCCAAACAAGAAGCTAAAGCTATTCTTGCTCTATGGATAATCACCCATAAATTAGACGAAGTAACTCCCATTTCATTACAAATGACATCATTGTCATAATCCTGCATGGTTTTCATCTTGAAGATTTCGGCATGCTTGGGATTAATGGTTTCCAGACAAGATAGAATCGCTTGCCCCAGTTCTTCATTCTCCATAGAAAAATCTGCAGATGCAGACTCGGTATCAGAAACTTGCTCTTCTAACCAAGCTCCTTCTTGATCCTGTTTGCTGTAATCCATTTTGACTTCAGCTTTACCTTTATTTGAATTTATTTTTCGGTAATGGTCTATAATTTTTCTATTCAGAATAGAAGTTAACCAAGTTTTTTCTGAAGATCTACCTTCAAAATTAGCTTTGGATTTTAGCCCAGCTAGGAATGTTTCAGACACAATATCTTTCGCCACTTCTCTATCACTAACTTTTGAAAGCGTGAAGTAAAAAAAGTAATCCCCGTATTTTTCTACCCAAAGTTCAGGTTGTAGAATTACTTTATCCATTCTTTACCATTTTATTCAAAAGTATTGAAAAATAATCATAACAATTTTCATATAACAAGCTTTAATTCCGATTTTCGTAGAATATCGAAATCTAAACCTATGAGTAACTCCAAATTATTGATTATCGGATTTATATGGCCAGAGCCTAATTCTTCTGCAGCTGGAGGACGTATGATGCAGCTTATAGATTTGTTTTTGAAGAAAAAATTTGAAGTGATTTATACCTCACCAGCCAAATTTTCTGAAAATGCTGAAAACCTGGAACATCTCGGGATTACTCAAAAACAAATTCAGGTCAACGATTCTAGTTTTGATGAGTTTTTAAAAGAAGAACAGCCTACACATGTACTTTTTGATCGGTTTATGATGGAAGAGCAATTTGGCTGGAGAATCGCAGAACAGTGTCCTGAAGCGATGAGAATTTTGGATACCGAAGATTTACATTTCTTAAGAAAAGCAAGACAACAAGCCTATAAAGACAAAAAAGTCTTTAAAAAAAAGTACCTATACACAGACATTGCAAAACGTGAAATAGCTTCTATTTTGCGATCTGATCTAAGCTTAATCATCTCCAAATCCGAAATGGAAATTTTGGTGAACCAATTTCAAGTCAATAAAAATTTATTGCTGTATTTACCATTTCTTTTAAAACCTTTAAAGGATAAGGATACAGAGAACCTACCAAATTTTGACACTCGTCAGCATTTCATAAGCATTGGTAATTTTCTGCATGCACCCAACTGGGACAAAACTTTATTCTTGAAAGAAGAGATCTGGCCACTTATCAAAAAAGAATTACCAGAAGCAGAACTTCATGTTTATGGGGCTTACACTTCTCAAAAGGTAGAGCAACTCCACAATGTAAAGCAAGGTTTTCTAATTAAAGGCAGAGCTCCAAATGCTATAGATGCAATCAAACAAGCTAAAGTTTTGTTAGGCCCTTTACGGTTTGGTGCTGGCCTAAAAGGCAAATTTATAGATGCGATGCAGGCAGGAACGCCGTCCGTTACAACCACTGTTGGCGCAGAAGGTTTATGCGGCGACCTCCCTTGGTGTGGGGAAATTGCCAACTCTGCCGAAGAAATTGCCAAGCAGGCCATTTTACTTTACAGCATGCCAAAACGTTGGAAAATCGCACAGCGCAACGGATTCAATATTATCAATAAACGATTTCAAAGGAAAGTCTTTGCAGCCAATTTCTTCAAACGCTTAAAAAAACTAGAGCAAGACCTGAACTTGCATCGGCAACAAAACTTCGTAGGACAAATTTTAATGCACCATAGCACCCAAAGCACCAAATACATGTCTTTATGGATAGAATCCAAAAACAAAGACTCCGCAAAAGAAAGCATTTGATTACATTTACTTTATGAAGTCTTGGTTTTGGTTTTTATCCATCTTATTGCTCGTCTCTTGCAAAGATTTTGATCTGAAAAAACAATCTGCAGATCAGATTTTGGAAAAAGAGATGAAATCCATCAATTGGAACGAAGTCGATTTTTATCCTACATTTCAAAATTGCGGAACAATAACTTCCAAAGCGGAGAGCAAGATTTGCTTTGAAACAAAAATTAAAAAGACAATAAGTGACTATTTAGCTTCGCATCAAATCTCGACAACAAGCTCAACTCAGGATACCTTAGTCATAAAATTTTTTATAACTGCAGAAGGTGCTTTAAATATTGAAGAGATTAGAATTCCAGATAAAATCGACTCCCAAAATCCTCAGCTCAGAGAAGTACTAAAAAAAGCTATTTCTGAATTACCTGAAATGTATCCTGCTCAAAAAAGAAGTGTTCCAGTTTCTTTACATACACAGTTACCAATTATTTTAAAGTAAAAAATAAGCCCTTTTGGGGTTTTGTGCCTCTTTTATTATTTCTGAAACCGTCTTCCCTTCCATTCAAATTTTCCAAAAAAACTTGTCAAGGAAAAAAACAATGTAAAAAATGGATATACCAAGCTGACTTTCAAAAAATCTGTCCAGCAAAATCCTAGATTCTGAATCTTTACCATTCTAGTCAAACTCCAGCCATCCACGAAAAATTTTAACAGAAAAGCATTGATCAAAAATCCAAAAAAAGCGGACTCCCAAAACCAAAGAATTAAGCTTAAAATCAAGGTCAACTGCATCAGCGTTACCAAAATTCCAACTGATTTCAAATACCAGCTCTCTACAGAAGCTGTTTTGCTTGCCCATCGCCTACGCTGCTGCCACAAGCCCTCAAAGGATTCCAAAGCTTGAGTCCAAACAACACTTTGAGAATCGGTTAAAAAGTCAATTTTAAAGCCAAGTTGCTTGAATTTCTGCAGCGTAAATACATCATCACCGCTTGCAATATTTTCTTTTCCGCGATTCACATCAGCTTCCAGGTATGCTGATTTCCTGAAACACAAATTAGCACCGTTGCACACCACAGGATACTTTTGAGCAAAACTTCCTAAACCAAAAAGCTGTAAACTCAACATGTCAAAATGCTGATAGTGAGACAGAAATGAAGATTTTTTTGTCACTACTACTCCACCAGCTATTATATCTGCTCCAGTGCTTTGCAGCTTAGCATCAAGGCTCTTCAGCCAGTTCTCTGGTAAAATCACATCCGCATCAGTCGTCAAAATATACGAAAAAGAAGACTTACGAATCGCCGTATAAATTGCATTCTTTTTAGGCGTATACTTTTCTTCTGAAATTGATAAAAGGCAGATTTTAATATCTCGATAGCGAGCTTGGAACTCTCTAGCAAATTTCCATGAAGCGTCCTGGGAGTCGTCATCCACTAAAATAATTTCGAATAAATTTTTAGGATACGACAATTCTGAAATCGACTGAAATAATGCCGGTAAATTTTCGGCTTCATTTCTCATAGGGATAACCACAGAAAACTTAGTTTTGAGTTGATTCTGTAGTTTAAGATCTGTAGACTTAAGTTTTGATAAACCCAAAGTCAAACTAAGGATATATAAGACGTACAAGCCTAAGATGAAATAGAACACTACAAGCCAACTCATAAGGCTTTTTTAGGTTGTAGTGAACTTTGTTTTGGTGATAAAATCAGGAGATTCCCTACAAATGCTGGAAGTCCAAAATTGAAGATCCACATCATTAAATTCACCATAAGCACAATTTCAGAAGAAATGATTCCATCGAGTAAAACGAGACTAAGGCTTGTCTTCAAAGTCACATCCAAAAGTAAAAACGTTGGCACAATTGAACTCACTAGATAAATCACAAACAAAACAGGCATCACTTCCAGATAACCCAATTCTGGTTGGAAAAAGTAGAGCAGAAAGTAGAACTGATGGCTAAAGGTTAGGTATCTCAAAACCGAAAGCAACAAGGCTTTTGTGTTAGTAGTATTCGATAAAATTGACAAAGAAATAAAATAGCTCTTCAGCTTTTTAAACCACTTATAAGAGCTCTTGGTCAAAGAGAACACTACTCCTAAAATAAATACCATTACTAAAGCGGTACTGATAGAGAATTTCAAGGAAGAGGACAATTCAGGAAACAGCACTCCAAAGCCTAAAATTCCAAAAAAACATGTTGCGACTAGTTGGTACAGCTGTCCTGTAAGGGTTTGTTTTAAGACCAGCTTTCGCATTTGTTTTGGATAAAAGCTGGCTTTGGCACCAAATTCACCAATCTTATTTGGTGTAATAATGCTGACCGCATGCGCTCTCAAAGTTTCCGAAAAAGCTCCCAGAAACTGAATAGACTTGTGGTCATGAATTAAAGTTTTCCACTTTAAAGTTTCTAGTAACCAATTCAGAAGAGAAAAAAATAAGCCTGAAAACAGAAGTTGACTCAGGTGAGAATTATTAGAAATGAATTGCAACAAATTCCAATTGAGGTCCTGAAACGCATCATAAATAACCACAAAACTTAGACTTACCACCAAAAGTTTGACGGCTAAACTCAAGAATTGCTTAGTTTTGTGAGGTAACTGCATCCTACAAAATAACAAATAAATAAGCTATTGGCGACAGAAAGAATCATATTAGGCATTGATCCAGGAACTACGATCATGGGATTTGGAGTCATTGAGATTGTGAACAAAAAAATGAAATTTGTCCAGCTCAATGAATTGATGCTGAAAAAATACGATGACCACTACACTAAATTAAAAATGATTTTTGAGCGCACCATCGAATTGATAGACACCTACCACCCCGATGAAATCGCGATTGAAGCGCCGTTTTTTGGGAAAAATGTTCAGTCCATGTTAAAATTAGGCCGTGCTCAAGGAGTAGCCATGGCGGCTGGCTTATCCAGGGAAATTCCTATCACCGAATACCTTCCTAAAAAAATTAAAATGGCGATTACGGGCAACGGAAACGCCAGTAAAGAGCAGGTAGCCAAAATGCTGCAGCAGATGCTCAAAATAAAAGAGCTCCCTAAAAACCTCGACTCCACCGACGGTTTAGCAGCGGCAGTATGCCATTTTTACAACAGCGGAAAACCTGATATTGGAGCATCTTACACAGGTTGGGATGCATTCGTAAAAAAGAACGAAAAGCGAGTAAAGAAGTAAGAAGTTTCTACTCCACAATATCCATTTTCTTCAGTAAGAAAGAAGCATTCATATTTTTACAAACACCTTTCTTTAAAGTGTAATCGAAATTCAATTCGTCATCGATGATTTCAGCATCGAAATAATAGTTTTGAACTTGTGGCAAGTCATCCGCAACTTCGCATAAACTCAAGTCATGAGTCGCGATAATACCAATAGCATTGGCTTTGACCAAGCGCTCCACAAATTTCCTGGAACCGATGGCTTTATCAGTGGAATTGGTACCTTTTAATATCTCATCCAGGACGATGAAATATTTGTCGGTTTGAATTTGATCAACAATATATTTGAGTCGCGTTAATTCAGCAAAAAAGTAAGAGGCTTCATCGGCAAGAGAATCCACCGTTCGCATGCTAGTGATGAGTTTTGTCGGCACATACTCAGAAGATGTGGCACAAACGGGAAGGCCAACATTGGACATTACGATTTGCAATGAAACGGTTCTTAGAAACGTACTTTTCCCAGCCATATTTGCTCCAGTGATGATGAAAAAGTGATTATCTTTGATTTCAAAATCATTTCTCACCGCATCTTCTGGATCAATAAGCGGGTGAACAGCACCTTTGGTTTTGGTGAAACTTCCGCTTTCTTTTATTTCTGGAAACACATAATTAGGATGATTAAAATGAAAGTTGGCTAAACTGTTAAAAGCATCAACTTCAGCGATGATTTCAAACCAGTTTTGTACTTGACTGGCGTGAGCTGTAATCCATTTCTCAATTTTGAGAGATTGCGTTAAATCGCGTAGCATAAATCCGTTGAGGACAATTCCCAGTAAAATATTGTTACGTTGATCTAAACCATCAATATGCTTAGAAAGTGTTTTTAGAATCTGACTTGCTTTCGCTGAATCCGAGTGTATCTGATTTTGATAATTTTGAAGTAATTCTGAAGTAAACTCAGCGTCTTCTATTAATTTTAAAAGTTTGAAGTATTGCTGAAAGGTGCTTTGCGCCTGGCTCACATGACTGGATAATTTATTGATGCGTTTTAAAAAAGCACCTGTAATACCTAGTCCAATTATAAAACAAAGCAACAATTGAGCACCTGTGATAAAATTGAAGAAATAAGCTGTGATTACTACAAGAGATACTATTGAAAACAAGGCTGGAAACCAAGACATCCATTTTGGGACAAACGTTTTATACTGAGTAATCCAATTAACGATACTGCTGGCTTTGGTTTCGGTATCGACCAAAATAGCATCTGCTGTGAAGTTTTGTCTCAACTCCACTTTTTCCGCCAATTCCTTGATAGCGTTTTGCCGAAGCTCGATATGATCAATAGAATTGGAGGTGAGTTTGGAAGCTAAATTTTCCTCACCTTCTTTTAAAGCTGTTCTATTCAGATACTGAAAGAATGAGTGTTTTCCAAAAATATCGATATCTTGACTGTACTCATGCTCTTGATTTTTATATTGATCTCCAGCCGGCAAATCGGAGAATTCTCTTTTTAAGACGTTTAGCTCAGTTTCGTTGAGCTGAAGTAAAGCTTTCAGTTTGGCTTTTTTATACTGGATTTTAGAGTGTCTGGTGACTAAAATTAAAAACAATACAATTCCAATTATTATGGAACCAATGACGATTCTTGTGGATGACCAAAACAAGTAAACCGATAAGGCAATAGCCACAAAAACGGCTAACCTCAACATACTCGACCAGAATAATTGAGTTTTTATCGCTTTTAAATCTTTGGTATATCTTGTAATAAATTCAGAATAAATAGATCCTGGCGTTGGCATATGCATAAAAATTAAGCTACAAAAATAGAGTTATTGAATTATCTGCCGCTATGAAATGATGAAGTTTATTGAATTCAATCAGGGAAGCAGACCTTGCCGCTGGGATTTTGGCATTTTGCTCACCACCAATTCATAACTATGATTGATGAGGTGCTGAATGAATTTTGGAAAGAGTTGTGGTCCATCGACAACCACCGTATTCCAATGCTTTTTGTTCATGTGATACCCTGGAAAAACCTCATCTGGATATTTCTCTCGGTACTCTATGGCTTTCTCGGGGTCGCATTTCAGATTGATACTGTGGTCGCCAGCCTCCCATTTTTTCAAAGAAGTGAGGGCAAATAATTTTCCTCTGACTTTAAAGACGATTGTATCCTCCTCAAAAGGAAAGTCTTCAGTCGCTTCTGGTTTGCTTAGGCAGTACGTTCTGAATTCTTCGATATTCATATCAACAATTTCAATTTACTACTTCAAATTCAACATAAATAGTTCTGATGCAATGCCGTCTGAAAGAAATTTTCCTTCGGCTGTAACATTCAGCATATCCCCATTTAGCGCCAACAATCCCTGTTTCTGGTAATCTTGAATCTGGTCCATAAGGTAGGCAGCATAGTTTAGGCCAAATTCGGTCTCAACCGCTTTCACATTGACGCCCCACTTGGTTCTAAGACCTGTCATGATGTATTCGTTATAGCGGTCGGTCAACGACAATTCTTCGCGCTCTGCTGGTAATTCTCCAGCTATTATAGCTTTGATGTATTTGGGATTGTTGTTGATATTCCAGCTTCTTGTGGAGTTGACATGACTATGTGCTGAAGGACCAATACCCAAATAGAATTTTCCCGTCCAATAAGCAGTGTTATTCTGAGAATAGTAGCCAGTTTTTCCAAAGTTCGAAAATTCATAATTTTCAAAACCATTTTGTTCCATGGTTTCTACCAAAATATCAAAATGTGATTTGGCCAAGTCATCGTCTACAGGCGGAATGATTTCTTTATCTATAAAATGTTTCAAAGCAGTATTGGGCTCCACCGTTAACGCATAACTGGAAATATGGGGAATGTCAAGTTCTATAGCTTTTGCCAGATTTTCTTTCCACCGTTCTTCGTTCATATCTGGAATACCGTAAATCAGGTCGATAGAGATATTATCAAAAAACTGTTTAGCCAGCAAAATAGAAGTTTCAGCTTCATGAGCGTTGTGCGCCCGGTTCATCAGCTTCAAATCCTTTTCAAAAAACGACTGAACACCAATACTCAATCGGTTAACTTTCGTTCTCGATAACATCTGCAGATATCCCAGATCCAGATCATCTGGGTTAGCTTCCAAGGTGATTTCTGGCTTATCAACTACGATATATTCAGAATAAATGGTGTCAAATATCACATTCAATTCTTCTTCGGTAAGTAAACTCGGCGTTCCTCCACCAAAATAAATATTTTTAACCACGCCTGGAAGCTCATCTTTTCGCATTACAAGTTCCATGCAAATTGCCTGAATCAATTGGTCTTTATACTTCAACGACGTCGAAAAATGAAAGTCGCAGTAGTGGCAAGCTTGCTTACAGAAAGGGATATGAATATAAAGCGAACTCATGAAATAATTTTGAACAAAAGTAAGATTTACTAAGTCTAATTCTTTATGTTTAAGTTCAATTTGACACAAAATAAACACATGAGCATCCTCCTGATCAGTCTTGGCTTTATATGTTGTATCGTTGGAATCATAGGTAGTTTTCTACCTGTTTTGCCAGGACTGCCGATATCATGGATTGGAATCCTCCTCCTCTATTTTGTGCCAGAAGTAGAAATCAGCTCCAATTTGCTTTGGATCACTTTGAGTGTAACGGTGGTTATTTTTATACTGGATTACCTCATCCCGATGCTGGGGGTTAAAAAGTTTGGTGGTAGCAAGTACGGAATGTATGGTGCTGGCATTGGTCTTGTCGTCGGCCTCTTTACGCCTATTCCTTTAACGGTTTTAATTTTTCCATTTCTGGGCGCTTACATAGCAGAACTTGTCTTTTCTAAGATGAAAAGTCAGCAGGCACTCAGAGCAGCTTTTGGTTCATTCATCGGATTTTTGGCTTCCACTTTTGTTGAGTTAATAGGAGCTTTGGCATTCATTATCATTTTCTGTTATAAACTCATTCAGTATAGGGAGTTTATAATCTGATTTTGCTTCTAGTTAACTTTATGCCTTTAGATACATCGCTTTATGCTCATTAGTATTATAATACCAGCCTTAAATGAAGAAAAGTATATTGCTGAAGTCCTTGAACATACCTTAAATCTTGAAGGCCATTTTGAAACCATCGTCGTCGATGGTGGTAGCATTGATAGAACTTTAGAAATTGCTCAAAGATTCAAAAATATAAATGTGCTTCAATCTCCAAAAAGCAGAGCCGTACAAATGAATTACGGCGCAAAACACGCATTTGGTGACATCTATTTATTTCTCCATGCCGATACGTTTTTACCAAAGACCTTTTATAATGACATATTAGATCTAACGCAAAACCCAAAAGTGATTGGTGGTAGCTTCAGACTTAAGATGGATGATTCTCATCCCATTTTTAAGTTTTATTATTGGTGTAGTCAATTCAGCATAGAATTTTTCACTTATGGTGACCATGCCATTTTCATCGACTCAGAGATCTTCAAGCGCATCAATGGGTACAAGAACATCGATTTTATGGAGGATGTAGAAATCCAGAAACGAATCCGGAAACATGGAAAATTCAAAAAGCTAAAATCTTCAGTCCAAACTTCCAATAGAAGGTTTACGAAAAAAGGCGTGATTAAGCAGCTAGTCATTGATAGCCTTTTAGTTTTCTTTTTTAAGATCGGAATTTCAGCAAGTCGGCTCAAACGTTTTTATCCCAATAATCAGTCTTAAAACAGTTCTTAGCCTCGCTAATCAAATATTTTAACGAAATTCTAAGTCTGCAAATACAACATACTGTAGCAAACTTCCGTTATTTACGTCAACAAATCAAAACTTAAAATTATGCAAACCAGAAAAATAATTCTAACCTTAAGTGCAGTTGCAGTTTTATCCAGTTGTGTATCCAAGAAAAAATACACCGAACTAGAGAAAGATCGTGACGACACAAAATCGGAATTGATGCAAACTCGTACTGAAAAGCAAGAGTTGGAGAATCAAATGAACCAAATTGAAATGCGTGTGGAGCGATACAATAGCAAAATTGCTTCGCTACAAACTGAAAAAGACGGCATGATGGTAAGTGTTCCCAATGAAAGTCTGGTGCTTTCAGAAAAGAACAAAGAAGCCATGAGAAAAACGTTAAAAAATGTTCCTGCATCTAAACTAGCAGGAGCAACTTCATTGAAAGATTCTTTAAATATTGCTATCTCTCATAATATTTCAAAAAAATTAGGAGATTCTGGAAAAGACCTTAATGTCTCCATTGAAGAAACCATGGTCAAAATCAATATTGATGACAACCTATTATTTGGTGATAGTAGCTTCAGAGTGGGAAGAGATGCCGACGATATCCTATCAAGAATTGCTGATGTCATCAAGTCTGAACCGTCATTGGAAGTTTTGGTAGAAGGTCATACCGATAGCAGAACTATTAAAGAAGAAAGCTATATAGTTGATAACTGGGACTTGAGTGCAAGACGGAGTGCTGCAGTTTTAAGAAGACTTGAAACTAAATTCGATGTACCTTCAGAGCAATTGATTGTAGCGGGACGTTCAAGTTATGATCCTGTTGTACCAAACAATTCTAAAGAGAATATGGCTAAAAACCGTAGAACTCAAATTGTAATTATGCCAAATCTTGATAAATTCTTTGCTATGTTAGATAGCGAATAATATCCATTTAATATTTGAAAAACCTCGCTTAAAATTTTAAGCGAGGTTTTTTTATGCTAAATAATTTAATTCAAAAGTTTTCTATGTTTGAAATTTAAAATTAAATTGAATTAAAATTTATTATGGACATAAAAGGAAAAAAAGTACTGATCACAGGCGGAAGTACTGGCATAGGAAAAGCTTTACTCAAAGAACTTATTTCCTGTGGGGTAAATGATTTTGCTATAATTGGTAGGTCACAAGATAAACTGGACAAACTGAAAAAGGATTTTGAAAACATCAACTTCATACTAGTTCAGGGAGATGTATCACAACTTTCAGATATAGAAAGATTAGTGAAAGAGGTTAATAAACAGTGGGGAAACCTTGATTTATTGATCAATAATGCGGGAGTAATAAGCACAGGGTCTCTACAAACTATTTCTGATGCAGACATTATCAATCAAATCAACATCAACCTTACAGGTCTTATTTTATTGACTAAAAAGGCTTTGCCCTTGCTTCTCAAAAGTGAAGAAGCTGGACTGATGAATATTTCTTCTGGACTAGGATATATTGCTAAACCTTTTTACTCAGTATATGCTGCGACCAAAGCAGGGGTTAAACATTTTTCTGAAGCTATGCGGAGAGAACTCATATTTGAAAACATACATGTCATGACAGTCTACCCTACTGCCACCGATACAGATATGATGATTACCTCCAAAATTGAAAACATGGATAGTGCGGAGTTGGTAGCCAAAAAGTCGATAGAAGGATTACTAAGCAAAAATATCGATGTGATTTTAGGAGGTGAACAACGCTTAAAGGACATAGACACAAACATCAATAGACCTCTTGAAATGGATGAAATAGCAAAAGAACGCTACGAATCATACCGCGATAAAACAGAGTTTCATAGAGCTATGTAAAACTAAGATCATGAAACCTCAACTTCTTATTTTTGATATCAATGAAACTATACTTGACCTTTCTCCCTTGAAAGAATCCATCAATCAGTTGCTCGGGTCATCAGAAGGTTTTGATCTATGGTTTCCAAAACTGATACAATTTGCCATGGTAGAAACTTTAACAGGTAGCTATTCAGATTTTGGTGAAATCGGGGCTGCAACTTTAGAGATGACTGCCCAAAGTTTCTCGAAATCAATTTCAGAAAAAGAAATAAAGACTACGCTTTCTATTATTACTCAGCTTCAACCTCATCCTGACGTTTTAGAAGGCTTAGTGAACTTAAAAAAGAAAGGATTCAGGTTGGTTGCACTTACCAACGGGGGAAAAAGTACTTTAGAGAAGCAAATGAACTATTCTGGCCTAGACTTTTATTTTGATTCATTATACAGCGTAGAATCCGTTAAGAAATTCAAACCACATCCGGAGACTTACAACTATGTTCTTAAAAAAGAAAATTGCGACCCCAAAAACGCCATGCTAGTTGCTGCTCATGCTTGGGATATTGTTGGCGCTCAACAAGCAGGTTTGCAAACTGCTTTCATAGAAAGAAATGGTAAATATTTGTATCCTAATACTGAAAAACCATCACTAAGTGTAAAGAATCTAACGGATTTGATACCGAATTGATTTTGAAATGTCGTGATGTCAAATTGAATTATCTATATTCTGGATTTTCAAAATTCCAACGGGTACCTGCATCCCAGTCCTTTCTTGAATTTCCGTAGGCAGGGTACCCTCCCTGGTCTTCTAGCATTTTGGCTAAATGCAAAAGATTATAAGTCATGAAAGTTGTGTTCCTGTTGGTAAAGCTTGAATCAAATCCTTTAGGCTTATCAAATTTTTCACCATCCCATTCTTTGTCGCCATAACTTGGCCCTGGTCCTACTTCGCCAATCCAACCTGCATCAGATTGTGGCGGAATGCTGTAACCTAAATGCTGTAATGCGTATAACATTCCCATAGCACAATGCTTCACACCATCTTCGTTTCCTGTAATGATACAACCTCCAGCTTTTCCATAGTACACATATTGACCTTTATCATTGTGATGCCCACTCATAGCATATAATCGTTCTATGACTTTTGAAGCAATAGAAGAACGCTCTCCAAGCCAAATTGGCGATCCCAATACCAAAATATCTGCATTTATGATTTTATCGTAAAGCCCAGGCCAATCATCACAATCTTCTCCATGCTCAGACATGTCTGGTTGAACTCCAACAGGCAAATTATAATCTACAGGCCTTATTATCTCTACTTCTACTCCCTCCTTCTTCATGATGTTAGCAGACACATCCATTAGAGATCTAGTGTGACTCTCCTGAGGAGATTTTTTAAGCGTACAATTAAGAAATACTGCTTTTAAGTCATTGAAAGTATTGTTCATAAGCAAAGTTTAAGAATTATAATATTATAGTCGTTATCTAATTGATTAATTACAACATATCAACGGTAGGCCTCAGTCCAGGCAAAATACTTCTTTGCTATTTTATTCTTCTCAATCTTCAAATGATCTAAAAAAGCCGTTGCCACAGGATTTAATTTTTTTGAGGAAAGCCAAGTTACCTGCCACATGCTTGAAATGGGCAGACTCTCAATAGGGATAATCTGAAGGTCTTTTGCTTTAAGTTCATTTTTTATACCAATGAGTGGCATTATTGAAATACCCAATCCAGCAATGACGGCTTGCTTTACAGCCTCATTTGACGTCAACTGAATTTTCTTTCTTATTTGAAAACCATTTTTTTGAATAAAGGTTTCCATGGCGTTACGTGTTGCAGAACCCTCTTCCCTATATAATAAAGGAAGTTTGGTAAGTAAATGTTCCCCTTCCGCTAGCTGCTCTGGAGTTATTTGCTTTCCGCCCACCAAAAAAAGTTCGTTTCGCATAAGTTCCACAGAATTAACTTTTAATTTTTTAGGCAACACAGAAATAAGAGCAAAATCAACTTCATTCTTTTCCAAGCTCCTTATCACTTTTGTTTTATTTGTGACATCCATAACCAGGTCCACACCGCTGTGAATATTCATGAATTCTGTTAAGAAATATGGCATGACATATTTTCCTGTAGAAGCAATTGATATTTTTATTCTACCTGACAACTTTCCTTTAAAGGCGTTGGTTTTGTAGTTGATAGCTTCTACTTCATCGAGAATTTTTTTAGCTGCTGCTGCGATTTCGTTTCCAAAATCTGTCACATAAAGCTGGCGCCCAACAACTTCAGTAAGTGGAATTGAAAACTGGTCCTGAAAATTTTTTAATTGTATGGAAACAGCTGGCTGAGTTAAGTGGAGTTTTTCTGCTGTTCTTGTAATACTTTTTGAATTTGCTATTTCTGAAAATATGATCAATTGATGTAAAGTGTAATTCATAATATTTTTTAATGCTTTGTATAAAGTATATAAATAAAAATTTATGAATCTAAATTATAATATTTGCGTCATAAATCAAAATAATATTTAACAATGGAAACAAATCAAACTTTTACAATCAAGGACAAAAAGGTAAAATTAGTAGAGGGTGAATTTACTCCATCTCAAGCTTCAGATATTCTTCATGCCTTGATCGATCAAAAAATCAACTACCACAAAATCGAAAATTTGCAACACTGGGAACAAGATCACAATAAAGACCCAAAACCTTACATCCAGAGAATTCAAGAATTAGAAGACGAGAAGAAAGCAATTGATCACTATCTCACTACTATCAAAAAGGAAGGTAAAAAACTGAGCATCGATGGAGTTTTGACTTTGAAGCCTATCGACTAGACTTCATTGCATTCTCGTTTTAATCTCAATCTTTAAAATTCAACTATGGAAAGTTATACTCTATCTGCAAATGAAAGCCAAACTCATGAGCAGAACCAATCGATCTCTCTACTTTCTCGAATCTCTGCTCCAATCCATTGGTTTTTACTCGTTATATGCATTTCAGCCTTAACTTATTATCAGATATATCTTCCCAATTGGGACTACTTAGACATTTTTAGAATTAACGGATTTACACTTCTCATCTGGACGGCCGTTCTGTTCTTCAGTTCAATAGTGAGTAGTTATTCTAAAAATTACCTCGCAGGTTTTCGATACCAAAAACGTTTTTCGCTTTTAAGTATCGGTTTCACCTTCTCTGTCATGCTTTTTGTGATGTCAAATCACATTGCAGCCCTATTAATTTCGTGGTTAGCCATGGGTTATTTTATGTCAAAACTGATTGGCGTTCATAAAAATTGGGGAGAAGCAAGACAAGCAGAAAAGTTTTCGCTTAGGTATTTTATATCAGGAACTATGGTATTGGCTGTTGGTATTCTCTTGCTCTGCTATGATAGCGGTCAATTTACATTACAAGGATTGATGGCCACAAGTGAATTTAATTCTTCCATGCTAATTCTTTCTTGCTTACTAATAATCATCGCCGCCATCATTCAATCTGCAATTTTCCCCTTTCATAAGTGGCTGCTCTCAGCGATGACTTCACCGACTCCTGCATCTGCTCTTATGCATGCTGGATTTGTCAACGGTTCAGGCTTATTGCTCACCCTATTTGCTCCCCTGATCATTCTTTCCAACACGCTTTGGATTTTGTTTATAATAGGCGGAATTACTGCAATTCTAGCTCAATTTCAGAAGTTGATACAGGTGAATGTAAAACACAAACTCGCCTGTTCGACTATTGCACAAATGGGTTTTATGATCATGCAATGCGGTTTAGGGTTTTTTAATGCAGCAGTAGCTCACCTCATTTTACATGGGTTTTATAAAGCTTACTTATTTCTATCCTCTGGTGAGCAAATCTCACAAAGTTCACCACAAGAATCGCCACGTCTCAAAATAACAGTTTTGCAAGCGTTAGCTGTTGCCATCTTTGGAGTTTTGGGGGCTTTTTTATTCTCTTATTTAACCGGAAAAACCAGCATGACCGATAGCAGTATCTTCCTTACGCTTATAGTTGCTATAACCGTTGGGCAGGCTACTTACAATATTGTAAAAGAGCAAAGTCTTGCCTATATAGAAAAAATTGGGGTTTCTGCCCTTCTCTTTAGTATAGGAATAAGTGTTTACGCAGTTCTTTTCAATGGCATCACACATCTAATGTCTGAGATGCCGATGATTCAGGCTCCACAAACTCTGGATACGCTTCAAGTGGTCTTTGGAATTATCTTTTTGATTGGATTTTTTATCATGAAACTTGGCGTATATCGCAAATCGCCTTGGCTCTATGTTAAGCTTTTGAATTTATCACAGCCTTACAAAAAAACTATTCATTACTACAAAAAATAGATTTATGAAACGAGACACCATTCTACAAAAGATTGATTCTACATCTCATGTGATTGGCAAAACATGGCCACTATATGCTTTTGTAACCTCAAACCCGCTGACTGGTTATGAAAACAGGCATTTTAAGCAAGCCACTACAGAGGCGGAGCAACTAGTTGGTGGACATCTTCTCCCAGGCGTATCTACCTTCAGAAATGCATGGCATCAGGGAGAAATTGATGAGCAGGAATTGAGTGATCTTTTCAAAAAAAATGGAATAAATTTTTCAGCTGAAGAGAGTCTCTCTCAGATGGAATCTCAAATTACAGAATCAAAAAATCCTCATCATGAAGTTGATAGACTTGTCATTAAATGGCTGATGACTTTTATGGATGAAGGGCTTGCTGAATGGAGTATGCCCAATAAAGAAAAAGGATTTTATAAAGCCTGGAGAGCCCTAGTTCGTTACGATCAGGAATTCAACTTAAAAGCTTTAGTTGCTTTACCTGAAGAAAATCTTGAAGCTTTGGAGGAATTATTAAATAATTATACTGAAGAAGAACAAGTAAAAATTCTGGAGCAGCATTTATCTGCCCTACCAGGATGGACGGGCTACATCAAATATAGAGCAGAAACAAATTCAGAATGGCAAAATAAATTCAAAATTACTTTGGAAGATTATCTAGCTGTAAGACTTTCAATAGCTAATAATCTTGATTTCAAACTCTTAAACACCGAGATAAATCATTCAGTAAAAAATGAAAAAAGTGACCTTCAATACCTGTGGTTAAAAGCATGGGAAAAAACATGGCAAAACAAGTTATCCAAAGAACTAAATACTATTCTTGAAACTTCTGACAATACTTCCACATCTACAACCAAAGCTAAGACTCCTGAAGCTCAACTGGTATTTTGTATCGATACAAGATCAGAATTGATTCGACGACATGTGGAATCCAAAGGGGATTATGAGACTTTTGGATATGCTGGCTTTTTTGGAATTGCTATGGATTACGAAAATTTAAGTGATGGGATTGTCAAAAAATCATGTCCACCCATTTTAGCTTCGGCATATAAAGTATCCGAAAAAGCCAAAAATGAAAACCAGGAAGAAATAGACAACTACCACAGACGCCAGGAAAGAGAAAAATTTACGCATTACTTCCTGAAACGTATGAAACACATGCTACCTTCAGCATTTGGCTACGTGGAAGGTTCGGGTTTCTTTTATGGCGTTTCCCTTTTTCTAAGAACACTCATGCCAGACCGACTTTATAATTCTAAAAAGAAAGAAAAAAAATCTTTCGAGGGAAGCTGTAATCCAGATATACAATCCATCAACAATTCATCTGCTATCGAAGGTATAAGTCTGGGAGAAAAAACAGCTATCGTAAAATCTGCCTTCGATTTGACCGGTTGGAAAACCTTTTCGCCATTGATTCTTTTCGTAGGTCATGGTAGTCATTCTGCGAACAATCCTTTTGGATCCAGTTTAGATTGTGGTGCATGCGCAGCCAGTCCCGGAAGACATAATGCCCGAATGTTAGCCAAACTGGCAAACCAACCCGAAGTGAGAGAAGCTTTAAAAGAACAGAATGTCCTTATACCAGATTCTACATTCTTCCTGGGAGCGGAGCATAACACCACCACGGATGAGATCGTCATATTCGACTCTGAATTGCCTACGTCGCATAAAGATCAATTATCAAAACTGAAGGGAAATCTTCTAAAAGCCCAGCACTCAGCAATAACTGAACGTCTAGGAGATTCAAATAGCAGCATAAAAGCGGCCTATAAAAAAACAAACGACTGGTCTGAAACCAGGCCTGAATGGGGACTTGCTAAAAATGCCGGATTTATCGTTGGACCACGATCTTTATCTAAAAGCATCAACTTGGATGGAAATTGTTTCCTTCATTCTTACGATTGGGAAATGGATACAGAAGGAAAAGCTTTGGAAGGTATCATGCAAGGGCCAATGGTGGTGACGCAATGGATTAACAACCATTACTACTTCTCATCTGTAGATAACGATAATTATGGCGGAGGCACAAAAATCACTCATAATGTCACAGGAAGATTTGGAGTCATGCAAGGAAATGGTGGTGATTTGAAACGAGGATTACCTTTGCAGTCAATCAACGAAACCGATCAAAAAGCCTATCACAAGCCTTTGAGGTTGTCGGTTTACATTCAGGCTCCAAAAGATAGGATAACTTCCATTTTAAAGAAAAATGAAAACCTCAGATCTTTACTGGATAACGAATGGATTTATTTACTGGTGATAGATCCTACTGATTCTAATAAGATCATGAAGTATGAGCAAAACTTACATTGGGAAGCTTCAGAAAAAGTTGCTGAAAACCAATTACAGACTATTCGATAGATATTAACATCAATTAAAAACTTTATCCAAAGTTTAATCATTTGTTAGTTAGTCCATTGTGGTGGGAATTCTTGAGAATTCCCACCACTTTTTTACTATAAAAAGGATATCAATTTCGCAGATTTGCCAAAACAAACCTCAATGCTTTAAATCTGAGAATTTTAAATGACCCAAAAAACTGAAATATTTATTTCACTCACCTTCAAATTACAATTTTGGCAGCAACCACAAACCAGTCATACTAAAGATAAAAATACCAAAAAACCAAAATGGATGTATAGCAACATATGTTTGATCAATATCCTTACTGCCTCTAAACTTCTCTTGGAAGAATTTCATGTTAGCTTGTTGAGTTTGGTAATGTCGTAAGGATTTCCAGCTATCCGATTGGTGGACATAATATTCAAAACTTGAGGTTGAATCTTGTTCCATGTTTAATCGTTGCCACCCAAGGGACAAAGGATAGGTCACTCCACTCCATGTTTCTGAAACATTTAAATCTTGTTTTAATGGAATCAGGTGGTCATATTGATCTAAAATTATTGGATTTTCCTTTGAAGTTCTTAACTGAAAAGTGAAAGGTTCATCCTTTAGGACAAACTTATCTACTGATGAAAATGAAGCTAATAAAAATTCTCTTTTACTGAGTTGCTCAATAATGTCTGACCAAATTTGCTGGTAAGCTTCTTGTTTTCCGTCTAGTAACAACTGCCAGGTATTTTGCAGCATTGTAGTACCAATTCTTCCCTGTCCTGACCTTTTATAGGCGCTAAAAATTGAAGCATTTAAGGTATGAATTTCTTCCAAACCAAATTCTTGTTTAAGCCGGAAAGGCTGAGTTGTCAACCTCACTGTTTTAAGCTCGTCAAAGCCTACTTCTAAGGTTGAAACAGGCTGTAGAGTGAAGACTGAAAAATCGCCCAAATTATTTAAAGCCTTAGCTTCTCCTAGTATAAAAAGTCCTAATCCCGTTGCTTTTATTGATTTTTGTAAAGCATTTCGCTCTGAGTTGGAAAGGGTTTTTAAAAACCCGGAATCTAATATAACTAAGTCAAAACCTCCCAAATTTGAAGAATTCAGACTCCTTAGATTCATTTGTTCAGCATTAAAAAATTCAAACTTATATCTTCCTGTAGTGATCCGGTTTTTAACGGTAACTTCATGACCTAAGTCAGCTAAAAAGTTTTTTAAATATTTGATTTCAAATGTTGGGTAGGTATTCAGAATTAAAATTCTTGGAGCCTTCCTTTTCTGAATTTTTACCGGTAAGGCATTTCGGTTTAGCACTTCACCTAAAGAATCTTTTTCTATAATACTAAAAACATAATTCCCAGAAACCTTCAAGGTGGTTGAAAGCTGAAAGCCCTCTTTCTCCTTAGAGCCAAAAACCGCAGAGTCCAAAGCAGTTCCTGCAGCATCTTGGAGTACCAGTCGGTTTTTAAATCTTCGATTTGCGAAAATACCCTTGACATCAAGCTGATTACCAACTTTATTTTCCTGTTTATAATTTAACTTAATTATACCCGACAACTCATGACCAGACAAATAAGTCGCTGTTGTATTTTCTAAAGACCACAAATCATAACTTGCAATCCCACTGCCTAAAACAAAAATTTCTTCAGAATTCACAAGTCCCAGCAGAGATTCGTCGTTATTATAATCTATCACTTTTAGGTTTCGATAAGTCTTTTTTAAGCTATCCAATTGAGTTTGCTTAAAGTTATCAGTGGTAATTACAACTCTTCCTTCATTAACTTCTTTCAAAATAGCTGGTTTTAAAGCCAACAGAGCTAAAGAAGACACCGAAAAAAAGATCAGAACAACTTTTACTATAAAGCCTTTGTTTCTTGGAGATGTCCATTCTTTCCAGATGAAAACTAAAATTGAAATCAACCAAAAAATAAGTGCAGGCCAAACCCAGGCAGCGTTTAAAAATGTAAGATTATCATTCATTCAATTCTAGTTCTTTTAAGACTAATTCGTTGAGTTTACCACCGAAACTACCTTGCCGCTGGGGTTCTAGAGCAATTTTAGGCAATGCTTTCAGAAGTCCTTTTTGAACTTCAATTATTAATTCCTGAGATATTTGCTGTCTCTCTCCCAATTGTTTCAATTGCTGAAGTGTTTTCAAAAACCTTCCAGGCTCAGCAATGGCCTTTTTTGCAAGCTCATTCCCAGCTTTCTTAAAGAGCTTTCTATCTGTATCCTTGGGTTTTGAATCTGAAATTTTTAACTCTTCCAGTCTCAGAATAGTTTGTTTTATAGAAAGGTATTGATCTAAATCGTCCCGTTCTTCTTTTTTATTGAAATTATCAATATCCTTGAGGTCTCCCGATAATCTGGCGTTTTCTTTTATTGGTGGCGGATCAAAACCTATGCGGTGCACATAAATTCTTGCGCTGTTTTTAATCTCCTGTATCAACTCCAAAGCTTCATATTGATAAGGCAATGACTTTTCTGGTTTATAAAGTCGCAAGTGCAACTCTGCATCCCACATGATATTTAACGCTTGACGTAATTTACTCTTAAGGCTGTCTGTAAATAAACTTGATGATTCAGGATCGCCATGATCGTGTAAATAGTCTGCCAGGGGACCTTCCTCTTCCTTGTTTTCATCTTGGTCATGATCGTGACTATCTGCGACAAGGTTATGCTCGTTGTCACTATCGTGAGCATGAGAATATTCTGTTAGAGGATCTTCTTCTTGATCATGATCGTGGTCATTATCTTCTATTATTTCTCCACCATTTGCAATTGCCCCTTCAGCTTCATCTCCCATAAATTGACCATATTTTAAACGAAGTGATTTTTGATCAAAACCCAAATCATTACTAGTTGAATTAAATTCTTCTTTTGATATTTTTCCGCTTTGAGCTATCAGTTTTTCTGTATCAATGATCAATTGCCGCTGACTTCTAAAATAATCGGGCATCAAATCTACACCAAGACCTCCTTCTACGCCAGGCCCATAATTAATTGTGTCTTTGATAACCGCAAAGTAAGTTTCACTTCTGGCAGTATTCTCCTTTGGTTGTTTCAGATCTTTAGCTTCTATATAAAAATAAAGTTCATCACCCGGCTCCATATTCATCTGATCCAGATCTATGGTTTTAGACAGATTCAATTGCTTTTTTCCACTTGACACCGGTGTATCAAATTCCAATTGTTCCTCTCTGAATTTTACAGATTCTCCAGTTCCTTTACTCACTGTTGCTATGATATGAGCGTTTGCTACTCCGAAATCATCTATGATAAGAGCACCAAAGTTTAAAACTTTATTATCGGTATATTCGAAAGAAGTAAATTGTTTCAAATTGTCTAGACGAATAACTGGTGTTTTGTCTTTTATGACTTCTATGGTAAAAAGGTCTGAGGAATAAGTAGCTCCGGAGGTATCGGTAAATTTGAAATTATAAAACCCAGAATTATTCAAAGTAGTACTTCCCGAAAAACTCAGATTGGTTTTCATCATTTTCCTATGTTTACCCATGCTTTCAAGGCTAACACTATCTACCGAGGCATCAAATTGAAGATTCCAAGTCACTCTTGAGCCCTCCAAAGCTTTGATGTTCATTTTTGAAGTGGATGTAGTTGTCAAACCCGTGTATGAAGGATGATTGATGGTAACTAATTGATTTTTCAATACTGGGACCTGTTGTTTAACAGCTAAAAAATCGATTGGCTCAAAACTCATATTTTCTTCTTCTGAAATTGCATTTCTATTGAAATTGAAGATCTCAGAAATCCCAGTATAAAATCCTAGATAACCTATAACAACTAAAAGTACCGATGTGATAATCGCCGTTTTAAGGTGATGTTCTGGTTTTATTCTTTTTATTTCGGCTTCTAAAGCATTTGATATTTTTTGTTGCTGAAGTTTTGCCAGTCCACTAAGTTCAGTCGGTTCTTGTAACAATAACCAACTACTATATTCTAGTTTATTAGAGCTTGCATCAATGTAATTACTAGTTTTTTCTAAGTCGATCTCCCATGGTTTTTTAAATAACAGTGCCATAACAAAAATCAGTGCAAAACTTATCAAGCTCAAAAACCAATTTTGGGTTAAGAACCAGACTAAAATAGCTGAGCTGAAAGCATACAAAAAAACTTCAAGCCACAACCAAATTTGCCATTGCTTTTGAAACCTAATCAATATGCTTTTTCCTGTTTGTTTCATTGCATTCTATACCTTGATAATACTCTTTCTGATAAGAGTAAAACGATAAAAAATAACCATAAAAAATTAGAAAACTCTTTTCTCTCTTGCTCAGAGTTTAATTTAAAACCTTCTTTAAAATTAGGTTTAATGAGCTCCATATTCATAACCCGTCGGTCGTAAGTTTCAGCTTCTTTTTTCAGTTCAGGATAAAGGTGCAGTAATTTAATAAGCTGCTTGCCCAAATGTTCCTCAATACTATTTTCTGAATTTAATTCTGCTGTGAGGTCATATTCATTTTCAAAATTCGCAGATTCAATGAGTGAATTTGCGAAAATATTTTTTTTGAATTTCAAAACTTTCCCTTCAGTTTTTGGAACAGTATCATCGCTCAACCAAACCAATAAATTATTCGACGTCAACTTAAGATTATCCTCTTTTTTAATATTTAGAATTTCAATAGGATGACGCAAGTACTTTGATATAGCTAAAAAAGACGCTTTTAAATATTTGCTTTCAGTTTTAAATTTGTCTTCAAAATACATATTTATCCGTAAAGTATCCTTTTCAACTATAAGAATTGAATCTCTACTTTCAGCATTTATACTTTGTATTTCTTTTTCAAATTTAAACACCTCAGCTTTACTTATTGCTGAAATAATTTCAACCTCATTTTTATCTTGTATTGCTCCAACTAGATTAGTTTTTGATTCATCAGAATTAAGATTGAACCAATAAATATTTTTGTCAATTTCTGGCCTTTTACCTTTTAAACCACTTAAAAATGCATTTGTAAAAACCACAATACTATCTGTTTTTAAAGACTTCATTTCTCTGGCTAATTGCCAGTAGTAGGGAGTTTCTAAATTTTTCGTTTCTAAAAACTCGGAATCATAGGCGGGAAAATCTGATTTTAAGAATCTTACCTCCTCCTCCGAAGCTAAACTGTCTAGAAACGTTTTGGATTTTGTCACACCCAATAATGAAGGTTCTACCAGGTACGTGATAGGTGTTTTTTCAGTTTTGTAATTCCATCTTGGCTCAGACATGATAAAAACCAAGACTGTGATGAGCAGTATTCTGAGTAATAACAACCAAAGTTCATTCAATTTGATGCTTCTGCTTCTTTTAGAATCTGAATCTTGCAAAAATTTAATGCTCCCAACTTTTATAGTTTTTCCTTGCTTTCTGCTCCACAAATGGATTGTCAAAGGAATGCTAAGTCCTAGCAGAGCCCAAAAAAATGAAGGATTGAGAAAAACCATATTACATCAAGTTGGTACGTTTTTTTAGTAACAATTGGAGGGCTTCTCCAATGGGATCATCGAGTCGAAAGAGTTGATAGCTTATAGCGTTGGCTAATAAAATGTCTCTGGTAGCTTTTATGGAATCCTCTAAAGATTTTAAATACGAAGGACGCGCTTTTTCTGCATCAAGTTCTAGTTTGGTTCCCGTTTCCAAATCCTCAAATGTGAGAGCGCCTTTGTAATTGAATTCTAATTCATCACTACCTAAAATATGAAGAACAACCACTTCATTTCTGGAAGTTTTCAATCTTGTAATAACATTGGTCAACTCCGATGCTTCTTCATGTAAATCTGAAATAAAGAAAATAAGTTCCTTTTGACTTCGACTGTGTAATTTCTCAAAAACTTGTGGATCTTTGGGCCATTTCCCTCTAGATTCAATATTGATTAATTCTTGTAGTAAACGTTTGAAATACTTTTTTTGAACACGTGCTTGTAACGCATATAAATTGTGCTCATTCAGAGCAAATAAACCCACTGCATCACCCTGAGATTGAGCTAGCCAGGCTAAAGAAGCTGTTAGAACTCTAGCAAAATCCATTTTGGTCATTCCTTTTTCTTCATGCTGCATAGATTTGCTGGCATCGAGAATAAACTTTACAGAGATATTGGTTTCTATCTCAGATTGCTTGATGTAGTATCTTCCCGACCTTGCCAGCATTTTCCAATCCAGAAGTCGCATATCATCACCGACTTCATAGCCACGGTACTGGCTAAATTCCATTCCCGAACCCAAACTTCGGCTATGGTTTAAACCAGACAAATGTCCCTCTACAACAACTCTAGAAATAAGAGCCAAGCCACTTACACTATTGATAATTTCTGGTTTTAGTAATAGCCGATAGTCTTGCTTCACTTTAATTATTTATTTTGAAGGAAATATAGATCCCAATAATTCCGAAGTTACCTTATCGGATGTAATGTTTTCTGCCTCAGATTTAAAATTCACAATCACTCTATGCCGCAGAACAGGATAAGCGCAATGCTCAAGATCTTTTAGAGTTACGGCCAGTCTTCCCTGAAGTAAAGCTCTGGCTTTGGCTGTTAAAATTAAAGCCTGTCCGGCTCTTGGTCCAGCCCCCCAGCTTACCCATTCTTTTACAAATTCACTTTTACTGGTTTCCGGTCGAGTTGCACGAATCAATGTATTCACGTAAGAAATCAACTCATCACTGATTGGAACTTCTCGCACTAATTCTTGTAACCTCAAAATTTCAGCCCCAGTAAGTACAGGTTTAATATTAGATTTTAAAGAGCCTGTTGTATACTTCAAAATTTGATGCTCTTCTGCTTCGGTTGGATAACCTATTTTAATGTAAAACAAGAAACGATCCTGTTGTGCTTCTGGCAATGTAAACGTGCCTGACTGTTCAATTGGATTTTGTGTAGCTAAAATAAAAAACGGCCGTTCCAGCTTATAAGTCTTACCTGAATAGGTCACTTCAAATTCTTGCATAGCCTCCAGAAGAGCAGCCTGAGTTTTGGGTGGCGTCCTGTTGATTTCATCTGCAAGAATAATGTTTGCGAAAATCGGTCCTTTATTGAATTCGAAAAACTTCCTTCCCGTGGTATGGTCTTCTTCGAGAATTTCTGTTCCAATAATATCTGATGGCATTAAATCTGGCGTAAACTGAATTCGATTAAATTTGAGTGCTATCGCCTCTGAAAGACTTCGAATCATAAGTGTTTTCGCCAAGCCAGGCACACCTTCAAGAAGGGCATGGCCTCCAGCCAAAAACGTGATGAGTAACTGGTCTACAGTTTCTTCCTGACCTATAATAACCTTGGCAATTTCTGCTTTAAGAGTTTTGAGTTTTTTAGTAAGTCTTTTGACTTCCTGGTCTAAATCGGCTAGTGGCTGATCCATATTTTTTTTGATTTAAGATGTAAGTGCATACATCACGATGTTCACTCCAAATCGGGTATTATCTATCTTGTAAAATCGTTTGTTCCTAAAGTCATAATCCCATTCGCAGCCATAATCTTTGTTACTGTACAACACACCTATTCTACCATCTATCACAATAGCTTTTAGGTATTCATGCACCAGATCATCTCCCCAACCGTTCAGTTCCTGAGATGTAGTTGGTGGACCATCTTCAAATTCAAAAAAGACGTTGTACAACTCATGAGTGTTAGGAATTTTGGATAATTCTGCAGGACCAAAGATCTCTTCCATTTGACGCTCAAAAGATTTAGCAAAAAGTCCATCAATGTCATGATTACAATCATCAGCAAAAACAAAACCTCCGTTTTTTACATATTTTTCAAAGTTGGCTTTTTCCTTTGCGGTAAATTGTACCAATTTATGTCCTGAGATATAGCAAAAGGGACATTTGAATACCTCATCACTGCTTAAAGGAACAATATTTTCTACCGTATCTACTCTCAGTGTGGTATACTCTACAAGAGAGTTAAGCAAATTGGAAGGCATACGCTGGTCCACATCCCAATCTCCGGATTCGTATTGAAGTCTAGTAAAGAAAAAGCTGCTCATTGCATTATATGTATTGTTCACCTTTAAAGTTGAAAACGGCAACTATTGAAGATTCTACCAAAAGTAAGTTTAGCGTTTTTGAAAACTTAATTTCGGAAAGCTCTTAGTGTTATTTCAAACTAAAATCACTCCTCTAATTTATAAACAAATAAAACTTATGTATTACAATTTATAGAAAATGAAAACTGATTGGAGTGAACTCGTCACTCCAATCAGTTTTTTGAATATCATTTTTCAGCTATATTGCGTCAGAAAGACTGGTAAATGTAAAGTCCCTGACTTTCATGTAGGGAATTAAATTCCCGTTGATTCTTACTTGTTCACCAAGAGCTTCCAAATTATTCAACATAATGATTGGGCTTTCATTGAATCTAAAGTTTTTCACAGGATATCTTATTTCTCCATTTTCGATATAAAAAGTTCCGTCTCTGGTAAGGCCTGTGTACAATAAAGTCTGTGGATCTACACTTCTGATGTACCATAATCTTGTAACCAGAATTCCTCTTTTAGTACTTTTTATAAGTTCCTCGCGTGAAGCGTCACCCCCTTCCATTATAAAGTTGGAAGGAAAAGGCACAGGATCTACTCCTTTCTCCTTAGCCCAGTATCTGCTGTAAGCCAGGTTTTTGACAACTCCGTTTTCTATCCATTTCATTTTCTTGAGCGGCATACCTTCCCCATTCCAGGTAGAAGTCGGCACTTCGGAATGTAAAGGATCACTCCAAACATTCACACGTTCATCTACAATTTTTTGTCCCATTTTGGTGCCATCGTCTTTTGACATAAAGCTACGGCCTTCATCGGCAGTGCGCGCATTAAAAGCCCCAGACATATTTCTAAGTAAGTCTGCAGATGCAGCAGGTTCCAAAATCACTGTATATTTTCCAGGCTCTATGGCTCTCGCTTCACGAGACATTACAGCTTTATCAATCGCCACTTTAGCAGCTTCTTCCGGATTGAATTTACGAACATCGTTGAAGTCGCGAGAAACCCAGCCAGATCCAGTGCCATCGTTTGTTCTCATAGTAACTGTAAAATCAACATTAGTTGATTTATTGTAAGCAAATAATCCGTTGGAATTCAGTATGGCACTGAATCCAGATGAATCGTCCAAAAAACCAGCAGCAGTTACTTCTTGTTCTGAAGCTGGATTGATGCTTTTGGCAGCAACCCCTGCACGAAATTCTGGTTTGATATTCGCTGTGGCTTCTACAAAAGTGATAGACTCATCGTAAACCTGCGGAGACATCGGAGACATAAACTCTGGGTTTTCTGGAGATAGTTTTGCCAGTTCTTCCGCTCTTTTAACAACACTTTTTAGAGATTCATCATCAAATTCATCTACCGTTGCGGTTCCGGATTTCTTCCCAAAACTAGCTTCTACAGCAAGGGTTTGGTTAGAACGGTGTCCAGACGTGGAAACCGTGTTTCGGGCATAACGAATGTTTCCACTTTCGCTACCTCCCATATTGATCACACAAGCATCTGCAGTAGAAAAGCTCAATGCTTTTTCCATGATTTGCCTTGCTTTTTCTTTGGTATATATTGCCATTTCTATAGTTCTTTTTTAATTCACCGATTATTAAACACTTCTACCTGTATTGATCACATTGACTCCGTCAAATCTGGAAGTAGAACTTCCATGAGAAACAGCACTTACTTGGGAAGGCTGACCTTTTCCATCGAAGAAAGAACCAAACATACGGTAGTCGTTTTCATCACAAATTTTAGTACAAGAATTCCAGAATTCCTGTGTGTTGGACTGGTAAGCAACATCGTCTAGCATGCCAACGATTTCTCCGTTTTTGATTTCGTAAAATACAGTACCTCCAAACTGAAAGTTGTATCGCTGCTGATCTATAGAATAGGATCCACGACCTGCGATGTAAATTCCTTTTTCTACATTCTTAATCATGTCATTGATTGAATATTTTTCTTTACCTGCTTCTAAGGAAACATTTGGCATGCGCTGAAACTGGACATCATTCCAGCTTTGAGCATAGCAACAACCATGAGATTCTTTTTGATCAATCATATGAACCTGATCCCGGATAGCCTGATAGTTGGTCAACACACCATTTCTTACCAAATCCCATTTCTTGGTTTTCACCCCTTCATCATCATAACCGACAGCTCCAAGTGAATGTTTCTGTGTTTTATCTGCAACAAGGTTAACAATATCACTTCCATATTTGAAATCACCAGATTTCCACTTATCTAATGTGGCAAAACTCGTTCCGGCATAATTGGCTTCGTAACCAAGTACCCGGTCAAGCTCGAGTGGATGCCCCACAGACTCATGGATGGTGAGGCCTAAATGATTAGGTTCTAAAACTAAATCATATTTTCCAGGCTGCACAGATTTTGCTGTAAGCATTTCCTTAGCCTGCTTGGCTGCCAAAGTCGCATCTTCTACGATGTCATAACTATTACGGTAAAGTCTTAGTCCTGAAGGACCTTCGAGTTTTTCAGATTCCAAACCATCCATATATTCGTACCCCATTCCCATTGGCGCACTCATAGCCTGACGGGATTTAAATTTTCCTGCCCCGCGATCGATGGCCGTCACGCCAAAAGTTGGCCAAATCCTATGAATGTCCTGATCTATATAAGAGCCTTCCGTAGAAGCAAAATACTTTTGTTCATTGACCATAAACAAGGCAGAATTCACAAAATTAGCTCCGTTTTCCATCGCAGCTGCATTTGCACTGAGTAGTAAATCTACTTTTTCCGAAACCGGCACGCTCTTAAAGTCTTTTTTAATTGGAGTTTTCCAAGACACTTCACCATGAGATTCGACTGGTGCCAGTTGAACGGGATCTTTTTGAATTTTAGAATTCGCTTTCGCTATGGCTACAGCCTGTTGCGTAGCTTTCATGATTCCGTCTTCAGTGACACTATTGGTGGAAGCAAACCCCCAGGTACCGTTAGCAATGACACGAATCCCAATCCCAAAAGACTCGGTATTGACCACGTTTTGAACTTTATCTTCTCTCGTAAACACGTACTGGTTAAGATATCGACCTATCCTTGCATCAGCATAGGTAGAACCAAGAGATCTAGCAGTGTTCAAGGCTACATCTGCAAGTTTCCTTTTGGTTAGGATATCCATGCCAGGCATCAAAAGTGCATCGGCTGTGATGCTGCTCCCCATCATCATAGAAGGGACCAGCATGGCTGCGCCTGCACCCATTCCGCTTAATTGAACAAACTTTCTTCTTTTCATAAAAATCTTCTGTTTTTTGATTGAATGAATTGTTTAACAATTAAGAAAGCAACAAAGTTCAAATTGCGTCATATCTTGCAAAGAGTTGATTCTATTGCTATTATTCTTAATTAAAGCCTAAAATAATATTTTTTTCTAAACTTTACAGTTTAATTGTGAATAGAATCTGAATGTTAACAAAATAACAATTTGGAAGTCCATCCTTATTTTATTTTAGAAGATTTTGCGCATCGTAAATTTATGCTCTACAATACATTGCTTTATATTTTTCGTGGACCTAAATATCCAGCTTGGCAAGATGACTTCTGAAGATTTTCGGAAAATTTAAAATTTGATAAGAATTATGTTTGTGAAACCCTCTGAATGAAATTATAGGGCTTGATTAACATGATATTGGATTAATTTTGTAAAGTTATAGTCTGATAAGTATTAGAATTAATAAGAAACTCGAGGAAATAATTTTTTAAATCGACTCTAAGAAATAGAATGAAAATACCACAAAGCTTTTTTGCTTAGTTATAAACCTATACTCACCCGGATCCTGTTGATGAATCCGGGCGATCTCAAAAACTTGTCACGAGAATAATATCTCGATAATTAGGTGACATCTAAAACACCAAACCAACGTATCACTTTCAGTTGAACCTCCTAACAAAACTGAAATCATTAAGCTAACTTATAGAAACGAAGCAATGTATTGTAGAACTCCTAATGTATTGGAATCAAAATCAAACTAGACAGCAAAAGGATTTATTGAAAAATAAAAATTGCAATTTCTTATTCTTTATCTATTAAGTCTTTCAAAACACTCCATACATTTTCCCTAACAATCTTGTAGCCTTCGGCGGTGGGGTGAATTCCGTCTTGTTGGTTGAGGTTTGGATCACCCGCCACGCCTTCTAAAAGAAAAGGAACAAGGCCAACATCGTATTTATCGGCCAGTTCAGGGAAAATATTCTTAAATTCTGAAGTGTAGTCCTGTCCCATATTAGGCGGAATCTGCATGCCTGCAAGAACAATTTGAGTGTCTGGATTTTTAGTTTTTACTATAGTGATGATATCCTGAAGGTTTTGGCGAGTTTCCTTTAGTGGTATTCCTCGCAGGCCATCGTTAGCACCCAGTTCTAAAACAAAAATATCTACATTTTGTTTCAGCACCCAGTCAATCCGATTTTTTCCACTAGCTGTGGTTTCACCGCTCAATCCGGCATTGACGACTTCATAATCATAACCGAGGGAATCCAGTCTGTTTTGAATTAATGCAGGAAAAGCTTCAGAAGGTTCTAGTCCCATTCCCGCAGTGAGGCTGTTCCCAAAGAAAAGAATAACATCTTTCTCGCTTTCTTTAGATTCTGTTTCAGTTTTTGCTTCTTTAGAAGGCGTGTTTTCGGGTTGCTTTTCAGTTTTTTCTCCACAGGAAAATAGCATTACTACCATAATAATTGCGCCGAAGCGCCTTAAGTTTCTCATAACAAAGGGGTTTATAACCAAACTGTTTCTTTATTTTGTTTTCTTTTTTAAGAAAGTCAATAATTTCAATTTCACATGGCAAAGATATTAAACGTTTACCATCTTGAGAAAAGCTATTCTAGCGGTTCCAAGAATCTAAAAGTACTTCAGGACATCAACTTCGAAGTAGAAGAACAGAAAACTTTTGCTATCGTTGGTCCATCGGGAAGTGGAAAGACAACTTTGCTTGGGCTTTGCGCGGGACTTGATAGCCCGGACTCTGGTTCTATAACCTTATGTGGAAGTGAATTGAGCAATCTAGATGAAGATGAACGTGCGCTGCTTAGAAATAAACACATTGGATTTGTGTTTCAGGATTTTCAACTATTGTCAACCTTAACGGCTTTGGAAAATGTAGCTGTTCCCTTGGAACTTCAAGGTGACAAAAAAGCTTTAAAAATAGGTAAAGAACTACTGGAGAAAGTAGGTTTAGGAGATCGTATTCACCATTATCCTTCTCAGCTTTCTGGAGGCGAACAACAACGTGTGGCTTTGGCACGTGCTTTTTCCACTAAACCCTCTATTCTGTTTGCAGATGAACCTACTGGAAATCTAGATGCTGAAACTGGAGAAAAAGTGGAAGAGCTGCTTTTTGATCTCAACAGAGAATCTGGGACTACTCTTATCATTGTTACCCACGATATAGAATTGGCCAATAAAACGCAGCATATATTGAGACTGAAAGGAGGGAAAATTGTCGAAAATAGAGAAAAGCAAGTGCAATGAGTAAAACAAAAAACTCAAAACCAGGTTTGAAATGGCTTTTCAAAATGGCCTGGCGAGATGGCAAGTCCAGCGGGAACAAGTTGATCCTTTTTATAGCATCCATCGTGCTTGGTATATCTGCAGTGGTGTCTATACAATCCTTTGGCGTGACGCTAAAAGACAATATTTCATCAGAATCTAAAGCCTTGATGGGTGCAGATTTTAAAATTGATAGCGATGATCCTCCCAATGAGCGGGTTTTGCAAATTATGGATTCACTGGGTGGCCCTAAAGCCAGTGAAATTAAGTTTGCATCGATGGCTGCATTTCCACAGAATAAGGCGACTAAATTGATGCAGGTAAGAGGAATCAAAGGCGGGTTCCCATTTTACGGGGAACTGGAAACAGAGCCGAAAAATGCTGCAACATCTTACCAGAATCAGGGTTCTGCATTAGTGGATGCTACCGTTATGCTTCAACTAGGAATCCAAACTGGAGACAGTATCAAAATTGGTAAAGTGACTTTACCAATTGCTGGTGCACTCAAATCTGTTCCAGGGAGCACGGCTATTTTCAGTTCTGTAGCGCCACCCGTGCTTATTCCATATCGTTTCATTGAAGAATCAGGCTTGGTACAGACAGGAAGTAGAATAGATTATGAATTTTACTTTACTGCTGATGCAAATACAGATTTAGAAAAGCTTGATGAAAACTTAGACCCGATTCTCGATTCAGAAGAGGCTGATCTTGATACCCATACCTCAACCAGCGAAAGACTAGGACGTCGCTACGAAAATTTTGGAAAATTCCTAAATCTAGTAGCGTTTATTGCTTTGCTTTTAGGCTGTGTTGGAATAGCCAGCGCTATTCATATTTACATAAAAGAAAAATTGCGAGCGGTCGCTGTTTTAAAATGCCTGGGAGCCAGCAAAAGACAAACTTTTTTGATTTACCTCATTCAAGTGGCTTTTATGGGATTCATTGGAGGTATTTTGGGAACAGCCCTTGGACTTCTGCTTCAGCAATTATTCCCCTATCTATTAGAAGGATTATTGCCTGTTGATGTTCAACTTACATTTTCGGTTCAAGTGATCGTCATGGGCATTCTACTTGGAATTCTTATGTCAGTCTTATTTGCTCTATATCCTTTAATTGGAACTCTATACGTTTCACCATTGCAAGCCTTACGCGTCATAAAGGAAAATTCTACTAAATCCAGAAAGGCTGTTATTTTTGTTTCAATAGCCATCTTTCTGTTCATATTTTTGTTTTCGCTCTGGTTACTAGAAGACTGGAAGTATTCACTTGCTTTTGTGGGTGGGATTTTAGCTACATTTTCAATTTTGGCAGGCATAGCTTATCTGTTTATGCGAACTATAAGGAAATATTTTCCGCATAACTGGGGATTTGTAGCCAGACAGAGTTTACAGAACCTCTTCAGACCTCAAAACCAAACCTTAACACTTGTCCTCGCCATCGGCGTTGGAACTTTTTTAATCAGTACACTTTATTTCAGCAAAGATTTATTGTTGGCACAGGCTTCTTTAGAATCTGAGACGGATAGTCCAAATATTATTTTGCTGGACGTGCAAAGTAATCAACGAGAGGACTTAGCTAAAACTATAAACACATACGATTTACCAGTTTTGAGTGATATTCCTATAGTGACTATGCGTGTGCAAAGCATTGCTGGAAAATCAGTAGCTGAAATCAGAAAAGATTCCACATCTCAGGTAAACGGATGGGTCTTAAATCATGAATTCCGCACGACATATCGCGATTCACTTATTGCATCAGAAACCCTCGAAAGTGGAACCTGGACATCACAGGCAAAAGACTTAAACCCAGTTCCCGTATCCATAAGTGAAAATTTTGCAGAAGATGCAAAAGTTAAAGTTGGTGATCAGCTGGTCTTCAATATTCAAGGCGTTTTACAGGATGCTGTAGTGGGAAGTATTAGAAAGGTGGATTGGTCTAGAATGCAGCTCAATTTCTCGCTCGTCTTCCCAAAAGGCCTTTTAGAAAAAGCTCCTCAATTTCATGTCTTAACCACTAAAGTACCTGGCGATGAAAAATCTGCTGTTCTACAACAAGAATTGGTAGAAAAATACCCCAATGTATCCATTATTGATCTAAGGCAGATTCTCAACGTCATAGAAACGCTGTTAGGTAAAATTTCTTGGATTATCAATTTCATGGCTTTCTTCAGCATTATGATTGGCATTATTGTGCTTCTAGGTGCCATACGAACCAGCAAATATCAACGTATTAAAGAAAGTGTATTACTAAGAACACTCGGAGCCAAAGGCCGTCAAATCATAAACATTAATGCTTTAGAATACTTGTATCTAGGCGTCCTTGGAGGCTTATCTGGTGTTGCCTTATCTTTCATCAGCAGTCAATTATTGGCCTGGCTGGTATTTGAATCTCCTTTTGTTCCGTCACTCATCCCAATTTTTATTATTTTTCCTGGTATTGTTTTACTTGTACTCGTCATAGGACTTAGCAACAGCCTGAGCGTCATCAATAAACCTCCATTGGAAGTTTTAAGGAAGGAAGTTACATAAACACGTTTATTTCATATCAAATTGAGACTTTCAAATAAAGTAACTTTTCAGAAGAATATAGTGAAAGTTAATCTGAAACTTCAAGATGTGATTGCAGGCATAATAAAGGGACTGATTTATTGAATAAAATAAAATTTCACAATTGGATTAATGAAATAATTTAAAGTTTCATTTTTTCTGCAATTCTGTTTTATTTACAAAAAAATTCTCCTTGTGAATGTTTTGCTTGAAGAATTCAAAAAGTTCAGCTTTTCGACTTGAATTCTTCATTTCTTAAAGCGTCATCAACTTCGTGAAAAGCAAAGGTTTTCTCATTAATTTCAAAACCATAAAAAACATTTATAATATCAGCCTCAAATTCAGTTTGCAAATTCATCACCTGATATCCTTCAATCGTTTTTGAATAAGAAATCAACTCATCTGTTTTATCTGAAACTTTCAAAATTAGCTTATAGGTTTTTGCTCCGTGTTTCTCGACAATAAGTTTCTCTTCATTATTTCCCTCAACAAACCATTCTCCAAGGAGTTCAGTATTTATCTTTTCATCATTCGATAAACTGTATCTTGATTCCAGAGCACAATTTACTAGCGATAAAAGCATCAATGTAATTATGAATTTCCTTTTCGTATAGACTGTTTTTGAAGTCTATATTGATCGACAACATGAATTTTGACTGCTCTATTGTCTGGTGCTGAATTTATTTTTTCTGCCATTCTGGAGAAAAATAAGTAGTTCTTCCTCCAACTTTTATTTTTTCAATTTCGGCACCGGTATGGAAACAAGTCTCTCCTTCTTTTCTGAAATGCATCAGGAAATCTTCTGGAAAATCTCGATAATGCGCATCATTTTCAATAGCCACTTCAATTACTTTTTTCATAGCATCAAATACCGATTCAATTTCTTCAGATGTCATTTGATCTACTCTTCTAGTGGGATGAATTCTGGATTGGTAAAGAATCTCATCTGCCATCCAATTACCAACTCCTGCAGCAACGCTTTGATCCATGATGATTTTCTTAATATCCGTTTTGCGAGCACTTACAGAGGCTTTAAAATTTTCCAAAGACAAATCTCTGGCATCATCACTCAGCTTATGATCTGCTTTAAAATTAGAGATAGAATCCGTCAGATCCCACCAGCCAAATTTTCGTTTGTTTTCGAAAGCAAAATGATATCCATTTTCAAAAGATAACTGAATATGACCAAATTTTGGCCGGTCACTTTCGCTTTTGTAATAATTAGGCCGACCGGTCATTCCAAAATGAATAACCAAGACTTTCTCGCTAGTAGTTTCAACGAATAAATATTTACCAATGCGGTGAGTTGATTTGAACTCATGATTGATTAATTGAGTTTCAAAATAGGATTTGGACTGCTTTAGTAACCTTGAATCCCTGCAATCTAAAGCAATAATACGTTGGTGCAGTGAGGTACTATCAATATAAGTCTTGTAACCATGTACTTCTGGTAATTCAGGCATATTTTTTATTTAAAGTTAAGAAAATAGTATTTCAATTGTGCTGGAATTAATCAAGGAAAATAATTTTTAAGCTTAATATAAATCAATACAAATAAAAAAAATCTTACGATGGATGTTATTTACAGAATTGAAAGCTTTAAATCTGAAAGTGAACTTTAGAAACAGTCTTGAGAGTTTAAAATATTGTTCAGGTTAACCTAGATCGTTTTAATTTTTCAATTTAATTTTAAACTGAAAACAGATCAAAACCTAAGTAAATCATTGTTCCTAGCATTGCTGTAATCAACAGGTAATATATAAAGGCCGAAATGGCGTTGGTTCGTATCATTTTACCTTCATCGCCCAAACAACCAACTGTTGCAGCCACTGCTACTATATTATTAACACTAATCATGTTGACTATTCCAGAACCGATACCTTGCATAGATAATATTAATAGTTCAGGAAAGCCCAAAATAGAAGCAGTTTCATATTGAAAAGACATAAATAACATATTGGAAACCGTCGCAGAACCGGACATAAATGAACCTAACATACCGATAAGAATTGAAAAAAACGGATAGGAATTACCTGAAAAATTTGCTGTGGCCAATGCCATTTCTGTGAGCATGCTATCCATACCACTAGTATTATTTCTAGAGTTGAGCATCAGCTGTACCAAACCCACGCCAGCGAATAAAGCGATAGCTGCTCCACTTACTTGTTTAAACGTAAGTATTCAGGATTTTTTTATTTCTTTCAAAGGCATTTTATAATGCCACTACGTAAATAGAGCTACTAAAATAAAAGGAATAGTTCCTGGCAAATACGCCCATTTCAATATGTAATCCAAACCATCGATGCCTGCGACATTGTTTAATGTTAATTGCTGATCGGCCAAAAAATCTTTGAGACCAAAAGGAGGTATTCTAGTGACGACATGTATAATAGCTATAAGCAAGTAGGGATACCACGCTTTTAAAAAAGACATTTTAGCCTGATCGGTATCTCCTGTATCACTATTGGATTTCCAAATTTTCGGCCATTTCCTTTCTACAGGAAAATCCCAAGGTTGTTTTGGAACTAAAAAGCCTTTTTTAGCAGCGACAACCACAATGATCATCCCAATAAAAGCTCCTACTGAGGAAGGTGATTCAGGTCCGAAAAAAAGCCTATTACGGCATAAGATATCATAAAAGCAAAACCGGCAAATAATGCAAAAGGTAGAGCCTGTAGTGCAGGCTTAAACGATTTTTATTTCCCGAAAAATTTAGTCAAAATAGTAATGCCTAGTATAGGAATAAAAAGTCCTGCCAAAGCGTTGGGCTATGCAATCGATTTTGTGAGGGCCATCATAAAAGTTTCTGGGTCAACACCAGGAGCCTCTGTATTTGCTTCTAATGTGCTCATCCCCCCAAAAAATGGCGTACCAACCGCCCCAAAAGGAACAGGAACAGTATTGAAAATAAGAACTACCAAAGCTGCTGCTAAGGGCGGAAATCCTAATCCCACCAATAATGGTCCTGCCAAAGCTGCTGGAGTAACAAAGCCAGCAGCACCCTCTATAAAACCGCCAAACATAGAACAAATAATAATGGCTTGTACACGTCTGTCGGTGGTAATTCCTTTAAATCCATTATTAATAGTCGCCATGACACCAGAAAGCTTAATGGTATTTAAAATTAAAATAGCGCCAAAGATGATTACCTAAATATCAAAGGCCTTAAAAAAGCCAAAAAGTGTATAACCAAAGACATTTTGTACATCCATTTCCCATTAAAAAAACGCGATCAATGTGGCAGACAGTAAAGCTAATGGAAGGGCTTTTTTGGCACCCCAATTTAAACCTACCATCAGAACTATAGTCAATAAAATAAGGAAAATAGCAAGAAATGCGTTCATTGATAAAAATTATTATTGAATAGGATATAGGTATGACATCCTAAAATTATCAATAATTTTTATTTTCAGTTACCTAAATAAGTATTTAAACGATTCAAATGAACGACTTCTTAAACTACATTGATTAAAGTGTCCCCCTGTGCTTTCATTTCACCTATCGAAACAGCTTGAAGTCCATTTTCATTGAGCAGCTGTTCCACTTTAAGATGCTCTCCATCTTCAACAGCAATAAGCAGACCTCCACTGGTCTGTGGATCGCAAAGAATTTCTTTGTAACGCTCATCTTTTAAACTGGTATGATGGCCGTAACTTTTCCAATTTCTATAAGTTCCGCCTGGGATGCATCCTTGCTCAATATATTTATGCACTTCATCAAATACAGGAACTTTATCAAATTTCACTTCTGCAGATAATCGACTACCCTCACACATTTCAACCAGGTGTCCCAAAAGTCCAAAGCCAGTAACATCGGTCATTGCTTTTACACCCTCAATTTTCCCAAGTTCAAAACCTATAGAATTCAGAGTGGTCATGGATTTCGCTGCAATATCTTTATCCTTTTCATCAATTTTTCCTTGTTTTCCAGCTGTAGATAATATTCCAACGCCCAAAGGTTTGGTTAGATAAAGTTTACAGCCTTGAGTGGCAGAATCATTTCTTTTAAGGTGTTTTAAATCTATTTTTCCTGTAACCGCCAATCCAAATATCGGTTCGGGGCTGTCAATACTATGTCCGCCTACCAGTGGACTTCCAACTCTTGAACATACTTCACGTCCGCCAGCTAATACTTCTCTGGCAACTTCCGCAGAAAGTTTATCGATGGGCCAGCCAAAAATTGCAATTGACATAATAGGCTGTCCACCCATAGCAAAAATATCGCTTATGGCATTGGTTGCTGCAATTTGTCCAAAGGTGAAAGGATCATCTACTATTGGCATGAAAAAATCTGTAGTGGTAATAATACCATTACCATCTCCCAAATCGTAAACGGCAGCATCATCACGGGTGCTGTTTCCTACAATTATATTTTTATCCAATACTTGTGGCTGATTTGTTTGCAACATCTCTGACAACAATGCAGGTGATATTTTGCAGCCGCACCCTGCTCCGTGACTATATGAAGTGAGTTTGATATTTTCCATTTCTTTTATGTTTTTTAAAATCTGTAGTGCATTCTTATGATGGTTTGTTGAAGACAGTTTAAGTGTTTTTATCTTTGAAGCAGTTTTTTTCTGAATTCCTAATAAATAGTATTTGTCATAATAATTAAGCGTCATCAAAGCAACATTATGATAATCTTTATCTTTTAGATACTCTATAGCTTGCTGAGTTCGAAGCCCTCCAAGACGTTTTTCAATTCTATGAATACCATCCTTTAAAAACTCATCCCCACAATCTGCGTAACCAGCTACCAAATGTTTTGCACGCTCTTCTTTAGGTATTTCTAAAAATAACACCTCAGCATTTTGCATTTGGTGAAATAATGAGTTGGGCAATATTACCTTTCCTATATTATGGCTTTCATCCTCCAGCCAAATGGTTCTGTTTAAATCTAACTGAGAAAGCTGGACATATAAATTATTTTCAAATTGCTCCACACTGGGCTGTTCGCCTTGGCCAATGCCACCAAAAGCAGAACCTTTGTGATTGGCAAGGGCTTCAAGATCTATGACCTGTTCGCCTTGTTTTTGCAAATCGTGAAGAATTTCTGTTTTTCCACTTCCGGTATAGCCACCAATAATCTTAAGTGGAAAGGATATTTTGAAATAATTCAACACAAAATTTCTAAAAGCTTTGTAACCGCCTTCAATCACTTTTACATCATCAAACCCATTGACCATTAAATGTTCTGCAAAAGACTGACTGCGCATCCCTCCTCTCCAGCAATGAACAATCACAGAACCCTTAGGAGCTACTTTTTTAGCTTCTTGGATATACAAGTCAAGTTTGGGGTTAACGTAGATATAGCCTAACTCAATAGCTGCCTCTTTGGATTGTTGCTTGTAGACAGTTCCTACATGTGCCCGCTCTTCATTGCTGAATAAAGAAATGTTATGTGAATTTGGAATATGACCCTTTTCATGTTCTGAAGGGGAACGTACGTCGATAATTGGTAATTGAAGCTCTAAAGCTTCTTGTATGTTTATGAAATTAACCATACACAAACATAGAGTTTATTAATAGTCCTTTAAATTATGAATGAAAGTTTTCACTTTAGTTTATTATTTGAATGCCAACTAACTACTGAATAAAGGTTTGTTAAAAATCAGTTATCTAAAATCCATTCAATAAAAGGTATGTTGAAATTTTGAACTTTGAAGATATACATATAAGCCCTAAATGAGGAATTAAAAATATTTTCATAAAATGTAATTAATGGTTTGCTAGACCACGCAGTCCATTCTATATTGAAAATATCTTAATCTATTTCTCTTTAAAATATTTCATAATGAATTGGACTCATTATGGATAGCTAAGTAATTGAATAATGGTGATAGCAAATTTTTAATAAATGAATAAAGTAAATTTACCGTCTAACCAGGTTGAAAATTTTATCTACTGCCTGGAAGCCGTTCACAATGCAGACACCATTCAATCTACTGAGGTGGTAAAAATCCTGGAAGATATGGCGTTAACACAAGATATAAGTAGTATTTACAAAGCTTGTGATACAATGGAAGGACTCGAAGAAAGCTTGAGTTATTTGTTATATGATGACCATAACTTCAAAGATTATGAAATTATCTACCTGGTCCTACCGGGTGATTCTAATACTATTTTGATTAATGATTACCACTATAGCATTGAAGAGATAGCTGAGCTTTTTGAAGGTAAAATGAAAGGGAAAGTCATACATTTTTCCAACAAAAAAGTTTTAGATCTTACAGATGAAGAGTCTCAGTATTTTCTTGATGTGACTGGCGCAAGAGCCATATCGGGATATGGTTTTCAATCTCAAAGCATGTCGAGTGCATTTACAATTGATAGAGCCTTTTTCAGCCTGTTTTATGAAAATGACGATCTCAGAGATGTCGTAGAAACCATGTTCCAAAAACATTATAAACTCTGCAAGCTGCTCGATTTTAGATTGTATTATTGATAAACACTTAGTGTCAATTAAGTTTTTTATTCATTCGGTGAAAAAAATAAACTTCACACTATTTTTAAAATTCATAAAGAGATTGAATAATCAGTTAAATCCATTGACTTCAAATCTTTACTGGTATTATCAACTTATTTTTCAATATACAAGCTGGTTGAGACTAAATTATTTTGTGTTCAGAATCACAGATAAAAAAGAAGGCTGCTCTAGAGAGCAGCCTTTGTTATTACTTAGCAGAGATTTTACTAAAATCTATGCTAAAGTTTGAATTTAAATATTGCAGTTCAGTTTACAGACCACAACTTTCATACAAACTTCCCAAATTGCTTACAGGAACAAAATTAGTATCAAAGCTAGGTCCATAAACGGTCCTAATATCAACACGATCTACAACCCATTTCCAATCCTTGGGAGTAATTAAACCATTTTTCATTTCTTGTCCATCTTTTGTGAAAGTTGAAGGTGTGAACATGTTACCCATGGTAAGATCAAATATACCGTCATTACCATCTACACCTAGATTTGCATCATAAGGATTTAGGAGAAAATATGTAAAGTCTGGAGCATTTGTAATATCAACCTTTACAGTTTTCACAATACCATTTCCCGTTACATCGTTACATCTAGCATTTACAAAACCACTATTGGAACCAAATGCTGCCTGTCTTGTGTTTGGATAGACCTCTATCTCTGTATCACCAGATGAAGTATCAACGCTGGTGGCATCTCCTGAAATTACATAACCAGTTCCAGGCAACCAAAATTTGAACCCAAGTTCCGATCCTGCACTACGCGCTAACGGCTCAAAGACGAAGTTTAATTCTCCTGTATTAATATCTGTAAATGATTTAGTTTGTACAATTAAATCATTGTAGTCAGCGTCATTTTGGTTATCATCACCTCTTAGAGCTTCCCATGCTACATTGTAAGTATTGCTAAAAATATTGAAATCTCCATCACAGTTTTCGTTTAAGTGTAGATATCCATCTTCTGCATTGATCATGTCAACTCTGTCTAGTGGCATAGTACCTTCGAATAATATACCATTTACAAACAACTCAATGTAATAAGACTGATCTTCTGTAGGAATACTTGGATCGTAAGGGAGTTTTAAGCAAAGTAGTTCATTATCTGGATTATCACTATCATAATCACCGTCAGCAGAACCGCTCCAGATTAGATCTTCTTCGGAAGTTGACTCTTCATTAGGATAGATAAATGCTTCTAATGTAGCGACCTCATGTCCAGCGTCTGGCTCACAGAAGTTTGCAAATACACATAGATTTTTGACTTCTTTGATTGTAACATCCCAGAAAACAAATCCAAATTGTGGTGGGGTAAATTCTTCGACACAAAGTACTTCGATATCGTATTCGATTTTTCTATAGTTTTCAACTACAACATCAAATGGTAAGGACTGACTTACAAAAGGACCAAACTCACTACCTGTTTTAGGCGTAGCAAATAATTCGTCATCGTTGCCATTGAAAAGAACAAAACTAGTCACTTGATAAGTTCCGGGATCTAGTTCTATAAGATCTGTTTTATAGCTATTTCCCCAAGTTTTCATGTCTATAGTATAATCTATTCCTCCCATAGTCAACACAGCGTAGGAAGCTAATGCCATGTCGCAAGCCTCTTCATCTTTAGCTAAATCACTAGATTTAGCATCAGACTTAGCGTCAGCAACCCTATGACCAGATAATACAAATTCAACACCACTAGCTTCTTCTGAAACGCTATCCCCTTCTTCATTTTGACAAGAATATAAGAATACCAATGCAAAGCAAGCAATAAGTAAATTAAATTTTTTTGATAAATTATTCATGATTTTATTAAATTTTGAGTTTTAAATTTTTCTGTTTTGAAATGTTTGATTGAATAATTTCTAACTGGTGACCTTATTTGTAAATTCATAACAATTGATTTTTTATTTATGATAAACGTGAATACTTTGATTTAAAAAAAGGCTGCAAAAGCAGCCTTTAATATTACATAGCATTGGCTATTTTAGTAGCCTTTACTAAAGTTTTAAGCCATGTTGCTACTAAGGACAATTCATCCACAAACTTCCAAGGTTACTGATTGGAGTGAAATTACTGTCAAAATTAGGCCCATACACAGTTGTTATGTCCACACCATCTACAACCCATTCCCAGTCTCCGGTGGTAATCAAACCATTTTTCATTTCCTGTCCATCTTTTATAAACGTAGATGAAGTGAAAAGGTTCCCTAGTGTTAGATCATAAGTACTTCCGCCACCAGTCACATTTAGATTTGCATCGAAAGGATTTAGTAAGTAGTATGTGAAATTTGATGGTGGGTTTTGAACAGTAACTGTTACTATATTACCAGTTCCTGTTGCACCATTACACTTGGTATTTACAAAATCATTAGTTGAGGAAAATGCTTGATGTGTATCTGGATAAACCTCAATCATTGTGTTGCCAGATGAATCATCTACTAAACTTGCACCAGTTACGCTGTATCCAGTACCTGGTAACCAAAATTTGAAAGCATGATCATAACCTCCACCTCTAGCTATTGGCTCAAATTCAAAGATTAAGTCACCTGTAGTTATATCTGTAGAAGTAGTTGTCTTTACAATAAAATCATTGTAATCACAATCATTAGTCCCTCCATCACCATTGAGGTCCTCCCATGCAATGTTGAAACTGTTGCTAAGGATGTCAAAATCTCCATCACAATTTTCATTTAAGTGAAGATATCCATCTTCTGCATTGATCATATCCACTCTGTCTAGCGGCATAGTTCCTTGGAATAATACACCATTTACAAATAGCTCGATGTAGAATGATTGATCTTCAGTAGGAATACTAGGATCATAAGGGAATTTCAAACAAAGTAGTTCATTATCTGGATTTTCACTATCATAATCACCATCTGCAGAACCAGTCCAGATCAAATCTTCATCTGATGTAGATTCTTCATTTGGATAGATAAACGCTTCTAGCGAGGCTACTGCATGTCCAGCATCTGGCTCACAGAAGTTAGCAAATACACATAGATTTTTGACTTCTTTGATTGTTACATCCCAGAAAACAAATCCAAATTGTGGTGGGGTAAATTCTTCGATACATAACACTTCCAGGTCATATTCAATTTTCCTGTAATTTTCAACAGTTACGTCGAAAGGTAGTGCCTGACTTACAAACGGACCAAATTCACTTTCTGCCATAGGAGTAGCGTAAAGTGGATGGTCATCGGCATCAAAAAGCTGCACATTAGTCACTTGATAAGTGCCAGGACCGAGCTCAATAAGATCTGTCTTATAGCTTTCGCCCCATGCCTTTAAATCGATCTCATAAGTTTCTCCGCTCATCTCAATAATAGCATAAGAAGCTAAAGCCATGTCACAGGATTCTGCATCGTTTTTAGCATTTGCAATTCCAGACTTAGCATTACTTACTCTGTCACCATCAAATAGGAATTCAACACCACCTTGTTCTTCTTGCGATGTGGATTCTTCATCTTGACAGGAATACATAAAAAGCATTGCAATGCAAGCAAAAAGTAAACTGAAAGGTTTTAATAAATTTTTCATGATTTTAATGTTTTTGATTTAAATTTTTAGATAAAATGCGTCTGTTCAAATAATAATCTCCAGGTGATCTAATGTGTGGCTCCATAACTTTATAGTATTTATTTTAAGATAAAATTAGGATTTAACTCTTATTTTTTATAGGTATTTAACAAAAAACAAGCTTTCAAAAAGTTATTAACAAATTGTTAATGTGCTGAAAGGTAGACTCTTATTGATTTTTATTAAAATTGAGCAGCATTAAAAATGAATAAATAGTTGTAATTATTCCTAAATAAAACATAAATAAATTGCTTGTTTTTATTTTATTATAGTATTTTTTTGTAAAACGATTGTAAAATAATTTTAAGATGTAGGTGTGGTTTGAAATTACGAAGTGTATCGGATTAGCTTTCATTGATCCAAAGTTGAAGTCCGCCCCTGAAGAAAGAAATCTAAATGTACTAGGACACATTCTTGTTTTTTATTTTTCATCAGCCTTTAAGTAAGCTTAAGATTTTGAAAAACAAAAAAATCCAACACCTTTCGGCGTTGGATTTCTGCTTGATGTGGGTCATATTGGATTCGAACCAATGACTTCCACGTTGTCGACGTGACACTCTAAACCAACTGAGTTAATGACCCGGCTTTAAAATAAAAAAACCCTAACTTTAGCTAGGGTTAGTGGGCGATGAGGGGTTCGAACCCCCGACCCCCTCGGTGTAAACGAGGTGCTCTGAACCAGCTGAGCTAATCGCCCCAAATTGGGATTGCAAATATAAACCTTATTTTGAGTTCTCAAACTAATTTTTTTGTTTTTTATAAAATTTCTGCAACCGTAAATGTACTGCCTCCAATATAAATCAGATCATTCTGTTTTGCTTCACGTTGTGCTGCTTTCAATGCATTTTCAACAGTTGTAAAGGCTTTGCCGTAAAGTGAATAATCTTTAGCCTTGTAATACAAGTCCGTTGCTTCCATGCCTCGTGGTACATTGGGTTTAGAAAAATAATATTTTGCTGATTTTGGAAACAATGGTAAAATGCTATCTAGGTCTTTATCATTGACGAAACCTAAAACCATATGCAACTCTTCATACTTTTCTTCCTGCACCTGTTTCATCACCAAAGCTAAACCTTCCTTGTTGTGTGCAGTATCAGCTATTGTTTTTGGTTTATATTCCAGCACTTCCCAACGGCCTCTTAACTGGGTCCTTGCTTTTACCTCGGCAAGTCCTTTTTTAATGGCTGTTTTAGTAATCTTCCAGTTCCCCAAAGTTTGTAAAACTTCAAGACTTTTTACGCAGGTCTTGAGGTTAGACTTCTGGTAGTGACCTCCAAGATCGGTTTTATGCAGAGCATCATCCATATCTTCAGCAAAATATAATGGAGAAGTCTCCTTTTTTGCTTTCGATTTGAATACACGTTTTGTGTCTGCTGTGGTTTCACCTATAACTACCGGCACCTTCTTTTTGATAATGCCCGCTTTTTCTCCAGCTATTTTTTCCAGAGTGTTACCAAGTATAGCTGTATGGTCTAGTCCGATATTGGTGATAACAGAAAGAATCGGTGTAATAATATTTGTAGAATCCAGCCTGCCGCCTAATCCAACTTCAATGATAGCGATGTCCACTTCTTCTTTTGCAAAGTATTGAAAAGCCATGCCTACAGTCATTTCAAAAAACGATAACTTTTGAGTTTCCAGAAAATCTTTGTGTGCATCTATAAAGTCAATTACATCAGTTTTTGGGATGGTAACGCCATTTATTCTGATGCGTTCGCGAAAATCTTTCAGGTGGGGAGATGTATATAAGCCTACTTTGTAACCTGCCGTTTGCAAAACCGAAGCTAGCATATGACTTACGGAGCCTTTGCCATTGGTGCCTCCTACATGAATGCTTTTGAAATTATGCTGAGGATTCTTCAGTTGCTTCATTAAAGCTAAAGTATTTGTCAAATCCTTTTTGAAGGCAACTTGACCTTGTCGCTGGTACATTGGAAGTTGATCAAACATCCAGTGGAGCGTTTCAGTATATGTCATTTGTTATTCAGATAATTTGAAAACGTAAGTTATAAATCCGATTTGAGTAGAGGGGGCTTTAGAATCACTATTGAATTGGGTGGCTAAAGCTGCACGTTTAGCCGGATCCATTAGACAAGCACTTGAGTTGGTTGTCCCTTTCGCTCCTGGTGTTGCTTTTACGACGTCCCCATTTCTATTGACTTCAATCCGAACGACTACTTCTCCGGATTCATCGCATTCCTGGACAAATGTCTTTTTGGATAGGGCTTTTCTGCCTCCAAGTCTATAATTTCCATCGCCGTCAAGTCCTTTTCCAGTACCATAGTAATTTTTTGCATTGGGATCACCATTGGGATCTCCTTTATCTCCAGCCTGATTGTCATTACCCTCGCCTCCTTCAGTCTCACCAGTGTTCTCCGGGCCATTCATCAGGCTTTCCATAGCATCGGTTACCGATTTTTCTGGTTTTTGTTCTTTTACAGGTTCTGGCTCTGGTTCTGGAGCAGGTTCAGGTTGAGTTTCCTCTATTTTTTCTTTTACTTCTTCTTTGGGTTTCTCAGGTTGTTTTTTTTGTTTTTTTACGACTTCTTTTTTTTCTTCAATAACTGGTGCTTCCTCGGTTTCCTGTGTAACCACATCCTCTTGGATGTTCTCTGCAGTACTGGTTTCTTCAACTTCCTGTGGTGGAGGTGTACTTCTGGGTTGAGGTGAAGTTTTTATAGGCGCATCGGGCTGAACATCTCCGGAACCAACCTCTGTAGTTCCAAAATTAATAGCGATACCACGTTCTTCTGGAGGATCCAGGTACTTCAATCCAAAGAAAAACATCAATAATATAAACAGGATATAAATTCCCGAAGTGATCAGAAATGACTTTTTCTCGTGTTTTGTTTTAAATAGACTCACGCTCTAGTTGGGTTTGACGGCCAAAACAATTTTATATTTATTTCTATTGGCTATGTCCATTATTCTCACAGCCTTTTCAATAGGCACACCTTCTGCAGCTCTCAGAATAATAGTAGGTTCTTCAATTCCTCTGAGTTTCGATTTCAAAGTGCTTTCAATTCTGTTGGAATTTACTTTTTCTTCATTCACGTAAAACTCCAAATCTTTAGTAATACTTACCGCAACATTTTGAGTAGAAGTAGTTTTTCCTTTAGCTTTTGGCAAAATCAAATCCAATGCTTCTGGTGTTATTACTGGAGACGTCAACATGAAGAAGATAAGCAACAGAAAAACAATGTCTGTCATGGAAGACATGCTGAAAGTGGCACTTACTTTATTTCTACCTCGTAGATTCATAACTAGCTAGGTTCATTTAATAAGTCTAAGAAATCAACAGCGGTGGCTTCCATCTGGTGAACCACTTTATCTGTTCTTACCACAACATGGTTATAGCCAATGTAAGCGATAATGCCCACGATAAGTCCTGCAACGGTAGTGGTCATAGCTGTATAAATGCCTTCTGCGAGAGATCCCATTTCGGCTTGCCCGCTACTAGTTGCCAATTCATGGAAGGCGATAACCATTCCTATCACTGTTCCCAGGAAACCGATCATTGGTGCTGCACCGGCGATGGTGGCCAGCACACTCACGTTTTTCTCCAATTTGTAAACTTCAAGACGACCGGCATTTTCGATGGCTGTATTGATGTCTTCCAGCGGAGAACCAATTCTTGAAATTCCTTTTTCAGTAAGCCTGGCGACAGGAGAATTTTCCTGGGCACAGCGAATTTTTGCCGATTCTATATTGCCAGAAGTCACGCTGTCTTTAATCTGATTCATAAAATTCTTATCGGTCTTGGAAGCCGCTTTTATGGCAAATATGCGTTCAAAATAGATGTAAATCGCAAAAAATAAAAGCACCGCCAAAATCAGTATGATAATGGTTCCTCCCGGACCACCACTAAACATTAAATCGATGATGGATAAGGTTTTTTCTTCAACGACTTCCTCAGCAACGTCAGGGGTTTCTTGAGCAAAAGGTATAAACATGGGTTATAGGGTATTATATGGTATAAGTAACGCTAAAGTAAACAATTAATTTTATCACTAGATAAGTATTTCAGCTTTAGACCAATTGTTTTAGTGCGATTTCAAAAGCGACTTTACTGATGTGTTTTTTGTCATTATTGTTTTCAAAGGTCTGTTGAATTGCATTTTTAATAGTCACAGAAATATCATTGAAAATTGCTTCATCGGTCATTAAAACTTTACGCTCCATAAAGTAGGCAAAGACCCTTGCCATCCCGCAGTTGGCAATAAAGTCTGGAATGACACTCGCCTTTTGGTCGGCATATTCCATAATAGGTCCAAAGAAAATTTCCTTATCTGCAAAAGGCACATTAGCCCCGCAGGATATCATTTCCAGACCATGCTCTACCAAATTATCAATTTGATCTTTTTGTATCAATCGCGAAGCGGCACAAGGCGCAAAAATTTCTGCACCGAGCGACCAGAATCTCTCATTGGCTTCTTCAAAAGGAATCAAATCTGGACTTTGTAAAGTGTTTCCATCTTTAGCCAAAAACAGATCTTTTATTTCTTCAAACGTATACCCCTCTTCGTTAATGAGTCCGCCATCTCTATCCAGAATTCCTATGATTTTGACCCCCATTTTTGCTAAATAAAAAGCGGCAGCAGAACCAACGTTTCCAAATCCCTGGATGATGGCTTTTTTACCATTCACATCTCCTCCGTAAATGTTGTAAAAATGTCTTGAAGATTCTGCTACTCCAAAGCCCGTACACATATCGGCAACTGTATATTTTCTCAAAACGTCAGGCGTATAATCTGTGTTTTCTATCACTTTAATAACTCCTTGACGCAATTGCCCAATTCTATTGATTTTGTCGGCTTCCGTTGGTTGGAAATGCCCGTTGAAGACGCCTTCCTGCGGATGCCAGACGCCGCAGCTTTCTGTAATGGGAATCACCTCGTTAATTTCGTCGACATTCAAGTCGCCTCCAGTGCCGTAATAACTTTTCAGCAAAGGTGAAACCGCTTTATACCAGCGTTCCAAAACCGCTTGTTTCCTAGGATCTTCAGGGTTGAAGTTAATGCCAGATTTTGCTCCGCCAATGTCTGGCCCGGAAACTGTGAATTTGATTTCCATGGTTTTAGCCAAAGACAAGACCTCGTTTTCGTTGAGTCCTTCCCGCATTCGTGTACCGCCACCAGCAGCACCGCCTCTTAGAGAGTTGATGACCGTCCAGCCTTCAGCTTCCGTTTCAGAATCTCTCCAGTGAAACACTATTTCAGGGGCCTTATCTTCGTATTTATTTAAAAGTTCTTTCATAAGAAATCTCTACCTTTTGTTGATTTGGGCGCAAATATAAAGATTCACTAAGGCACTATTAATTTAAGCTTCAATAATTCTAAAAAATCTATTAAGTCAAAAAATTTTTTCCAGAAGAGTGATCTTAAAAAGCATCAGTCAAAGTATACAAAACGTTGATTTCCAAATAGTCAATATACTAATAGTTGAAATTAGTTATGCGCTGTTAATGTTTTGGTAAATCAAACAGACTTGTTTAACATTAGTTTATTCTTGTTAAACAATTTAAAACAATTTATAATGATTTCTGTTTTCAAATTAACGTCTACTCTTCTTATAGCTACAATTTTTATTACTTTATTTTCATTTAAGCCTGTTTCGAATGAATTCCAAGGCAAAGCCATTTATATTGCAAAATCAAAAATGGATTTAGGTAATTGGGGAGCCCGAATGAGTGAAGCTCAAAAAAAGCAAATAAAAGACCGTTTAAAAAACAGATTGAACAAGACTTTTGTTTTAGAATTCAATAAAGAAGCTTCCGTTTTTGAAGAAGAGGAAAAGTTAGACGCTATATCTGGAGCAACGGATACTTGGGGGAAAAATTTTTCGAGAGGTAAGCAGTATAAAAACGTTAAAGATAACCAGCTAGTGCAAAGCCAAGAATTTTATGGTAAAAAATTCTTGGTAGTTGATAAACTAGAACCTATCAATTGGCAATTAGGTAATGAAACCAAACAAATAGGGAAGTACACTTGCTTTAAGGCTGTTGCATCTGTTCCTAAAGATAATTTAGAATGGTATAATTTTTCATGGAATGAACTTCGTCAAGCAGAAGCTAGTGAAGGTGAGAATGAAGAAATAGAAATGACCCTTATAGAAGCATGGTATACTCCACAAATCCCTGTAAGTCATGGTCCTGCAGAATACTGGGGACTCCCTGGTTTGATATTGGAGGTGAGTTATGGTGATACTGTTATGCTTTGTTCAGAATTACAACTTAATCCTGACGAAAAAATTGAAATTGAAGCACCTGATAAAGGCAAAAAAATCACCAAAATTGATTACAAGGAAACGATCATCAAAAAGATGACAGAAATGAGAAATAACCGAGGTCGACCAAGAGGATAAAATCTTTCGTTTCACTTCCCTTTTTTTAAATATTAAACATGCAAATAATCTTCTGTATCCTCTTCTTATGTGGAGTAAGTTTGTCCTATGGACAGCTTAAATTTGAAGGGAAGGTTGTAGATAGCCTGAAAACACCTTTAGAATTAGCAAATGTAGTTGCTATAAACAAAGAAACTCTCGCTTTAGAATCTTATGGTATTACAAATACTGAAGGTGAATTTAAACTCAAGCTACAAAAATATCAAACTTATAACATCCAAGTAAGTTATGTGGGTATGGAAACTCTTAAAGATAGTTTATCTACAGAGGATAAAGATATTACCAAAAACTACAGTCTTAGACTGGAGAATTCACTTGATGAAGTCACGTTGAATTACAAAATTCCAGTTAAAGTACAAGGAGATACCCTAATTTATGATGCAGATTCATTTAAGAACGGTTCTGAAAGAAAGTTAGAGGATATTATTAAAAATTTGCCAGGAGTAGAGATCAATGAAGATGGTCAAATTGAAGTGGAAGGTAAAGTGGTCAACAAATTGATGGTTAATGGGAAAGACTTTTTTGATGGCGATACCAAATTAGGTACTAAAAATATTCCATCTAACGCTGTTGATAAAATACAAGTATTAAGAAACTATTCTGAAGTCAACCAATTGAGCGGAGTGAGAAATAACCAAGATAATGTAGCGATGAATATCAAGCTAAAAGAAGGTAAGGAAAACTTTTGGTTTGGGGATGTTACTTTAGGTGGAGGTGCTTCGCCAGACGGTGGGCTTTATTTACTTCAGCCCAAATTATTCTACTATAGTCCAGAATATACCATCAATTTTATCGGTGACCTTAATAATATTGGAGAACTGGCACTTACCCGAAGGGATATAAGAGGTTTTGGTGGAGGATTTAGATCACCAAGCCAGAGCAGTGGGACCGACATAAATCTTGGTGACAACGGTTTGGGGTTCTTAACCAGTCAAAACAATGCTATAGAAATAGAAAATCAGCTAGCTACAGCAAACTTTAGTTATTCTCCTCAAGCATCTTTAGACCTAAGCGGTTTTGTGATTTTGAATTCATCTCAAATTCTTTCAAGAGAAACCAGTTCTGTACAATATACAAACCCTGAGTTAGGCATCCCTGATGAAGACACAGATAGATCAAATATTGAGCGTTCAGACCAAGGTTTAGTCAAATTAAGTGCTTCCTATCAACCCAACGTGAACAATCAATTGGACTATGATGTTCTAGGTCGTATTTCTAACGATAGACAGAATCAAAACGCTTTTTCTTCAGTTATTGGGAATACTCAACAAGTTGAGGAGGTGAAGCCTTTCAGTATAAATCAAAGTTTAAACTACTACTACACCTTAAATGCAGATAACATATTTGCGTTTGAAGCACAGCACGTTATCAAAGATGAGGATCCGTTTTACAATGCTAGACTAGACAATGATCCTGATGCAGATACAGATGCCTTTGATAATACCGCTAATGCTTTGGGGCTCGATAATACAATGGATAATTATGATATTGGTCAAAACAGACGCATCAAATCAAACCAATTGGATGCTAAATTAGACTATTACAATATTCTGAATTCCACAAGTAATTTAAACCTAACCTTAGGCACGATTATAAGTCAGCAGAAATTTAATTCTAATCTATTTCAGTTTTTAGAAGATGGAGAGCAATTGGCTCCTACTCCTAATTTCAATAATGGTTTAGCCGAAAATGACGTTATCTATAATTTTAGTGACATCTATTTAGGAGCACATTATAGACTTAAAACAGGAAAATTTACTATTACCCCAGGTTTTTCACTCCATGCCTATGGGAATAAAAACATACAGTTTGGTGAAACTTATGAAGATAACTTTTTTCGTCTTCTACCAGATTTTGAGACCCGTGTCCAGTTTAAAAAAAGCGAATCCTTAACATTCAGGTATGAAATGCGAAACCAGTTTACAGATGTCACCCGTCTGGCAGAAGGAATTGTTTTAAATAGTTTTAACAGCATACAGTTTGGTGAGCCAGACCTACAGAATGCACTTTCACATAATCTGAGTTTACTCTACAGTAGTTTTAATTTATTCAACTACACCAATGTATTTGCGCGTTTAGCCTACTCCAATAATATTGATCAAATTCGAAGCCTTACTAATTTTGAAAGTATTATAAGGACGAGTACCTTTTTCAACTCAAATTTTGCAGATGAAACTTTTAGTGCTTTTGGTAGGATACAAAAGACTTTTGGTAAAATAAGAGCAACTCTTAATACTAATTATAACTATACCAAAATTAACCAGTTTATCCAAGGTCAGCAATCCTTGAACGAAGGGTTTACTCAAACTTATACACCTGCCCTAAGGACTAATTTTCGGGTTGCTCCAAACATAAGTTTAAGTTATGCATATAGCATTACCAATAATAACCAAGGGAGTCGTGAAACCACATTCACTAGGAATTCACCTTCTGTTGATTTTGATGCTTACATTTGGAAGAAGCTTACTTTTAGAACCAATTACGCCTATACCACACAAAAACAGGCCAATGGGCAATCTCAATCCTTTCAGACTTGGGATGCAAGATTGTCCTACAGAAAAGACAAAGACTCTAATTGGGAATATGAAATTAAGGCTACCAATATTTTGGATATTGACGCTCAAGTAAGAAACTCTGCTAATAATGTTTCGGTATTTACCTCACAAACATTTATTCAACCTCGGTTTGTGACCTTTAGATTTGTGTATAGCTTATAAAAAAACCTACTCTTTTAAGGGCAATAAATTTTACCAGAACAATGATTTCTAGAAGCGCCAGTAACAGAGGCTAAATTATTGATTTCTCCTCTGTCTTTCAGTACGCCCAAAAGCCCAAAAATCAATGCTTCTTTGTAGTTGATGATATCAGGGTCTGGGAGAATCAATTCAGCATCGGTTGCTTTAGAAATCTGTTCCATTAAATAATTGTTGAAGGCACCGCCTCCTGTAAAAAGAACACGTTTATGGCTGGAAATGGCTTTTGCAATTTGATGGGCGAAATGTTGGGTACAGGTAGCTATAATTTCTTCGGAATTTAATTCTGCTAAATTTAATAGGGGCAGAAATTCAGCTTCCAACCATTCGATACCTAGTGATTTTGGCCAGGGTTTGGAATAATACTGAAGCTGATCGAGTTGATCTAAAAGCCCCAGATTTACAACTGAAGTCCTTGCGATAGAACCACTCTCATCAAATTCTTTCCCTAGTTTGTTGGCATAAGGATTTAGCACTTTGTTGAGAGGGCAAATATCGTAAGCAATACGCTGTCCATTTTTTTCAGAAGAAATATTTGAAAAACCGCCTAAATTTACGCAGGCATCAAACTCACCGAAAAGCAACCGATCACCAATAGGAACCAAAGGAGCGCCTTGTCCACCAAGTTCCACATCCTGAACTCTGAAATCGCAGATAACTTTTTGTGTTGTTAGCTTGGCTAGTTTTGGAAGATTACCAATTTGATAAGTGAATTGATTTTCAGGTTGATGCAAGATCGTATGCCCATGAGATGCTATAAAATCAAGTCCGGATACATTTTTGTCGTTGATAAATCGGTTGATATATTCAGATAACAGAATTGTATAGTCTTCGTCAAGTGCTTTAATTTTTTCTAAAGGCCAGGTGTGAGCATGAGCTAACTTTTCTTTCCAAGCAGAAGAATATGCATAAGTACTGGCAGTATGAATTTCAAAAGAGAAAGAAGTCCCCGCTGTAATTGTGCAATGCAAAAGATCAATACCGTCTAGTGAGGTGCCAGACATGACGCCGATGACAGAGTAAGTTTTCATATGCTCGTTCTAAGTATTCAAAATTAATATAATGCTTTTGATTATTCTGTGAATATCTCCACTCATCTATATTTTACATTAATCTTAATTTATGAAACCTTACGCTGAAAGATATGTAAGTAAACCCTATATTTGTGTCAAATTTTTAATAAAACTGAAATAATAATTATATGGATTTTAAGTTGACAGAAGAACATGAAATGATACGCCAGGCGGCGAGAGATTTCGCTAATAATGAATTGAAACCTGGAGTCATCGAGCGTGATGAGAAGCAAGAGTTCCCAAAAGAGCAAATCAAAAAATTAGGAGAACTCGGTTTTATGGGAATGATGGCGTCACCAGAGTATGGTGGTGGTGGAATGGATACTGTGTCTTATGTTCTGGCGATGGAAGAATTGTCCAAAATCGATGCTTCGGCTTCTGTTGTTGTTTCTGTAAATAACTCTTTAGTCTGCTGGGGTTTGGATACTTACGGTAATGAAGAACAAAAGAAAAAATACTTAACGCAATTAACTACAGGTGAAAAAATTGGAGCTTTTTGTTTAAGTGAACCTGAAGCTGGTAGTGATGCGACTTCACAAAAAACAACCGCAATAGATAAAGGCGATCATTATGTTATCAACGGAACCAAAAACTGGATTACCAATGGAGGTTCTGCAGATATTTATCTAGTCATTGCGCATACCGATAAAGAGAAAAAACATAGAGGAATTAACGCTTTTATTCTTGAAAAGGGAATGGAAGGATTTGAGATAGGTCCGAAGGAACAAAAGATGGGAATTCGTGGAAGTGATACGCACTCTTTGACTTTCAACGATGTAAAGGTTCCTAAAGAAAATAGAATTGGTGAAGATGGATTCGGATTCAAATTTGCCATGAAAACCCTTGCAGGTGGAAGAATTGGTATTGCAGCGCAAGCTCTTGGTATTGCAGCTGGTGCTTACGAAATGGCTAAAGCTTATTCAAAAATCAGAAAGGCTTTTGGTACAGAAATCATGAATCACCAGGCTATTGCTTTCAAGTTAGCAGATATGCACACAAGTATTGAAGCGGCGAGACACATGGTAATGAAAGCAGCTTGGGACAAAGACAATGGTGAAAACTATGATCTTTCTGGCGCGATGGCGAAGTTGTATGCTTCTCAAGTCGCGATGGATGTCACTGTTGAAGCAGTACAAGTTCACGGTGGTAACGGATATGTAAAAGAATACCACGTAGAGCGATTGATGAGAGACGCTAAGATCACTCAGATTTATGAAGGAACTTCTGAGATTCAAAAAATAGTCATTTCCAGAAGTATTCTGGCAGATTAGATATTGAAAATAGATTAGAGTAAAAGCCAGGAATTTTTTAAAATTCCTGGCTTTTTTGTTGCTTGTTATTTCATCTGCTTTTGCTGTCAGACAGGCTCTTAAAGTAGGATTTGTCATTTCGACAAGGGAGATTCATAATTTCTCCGCCTTAATCGGATTCTTCTGGAGGATAGTCTATTCACAACAGCAATAACAACAAGGGGCATCGCCCTGACATCTATTTTGTTATTGCTATGATTCTCCAAGTGTGAAAATGAAACTTGCGTTAGTCTTTAATCTTCTTATAAAAAATAGTAACCTTGTGAATTGAAAATATAAGCTATGAAAATTTCAGTAGAATTAACCTTGACTCCAATACAGGACGACTATGAACCGATTATCATAGATTTTATAAAAGCCTTGAGAAACTCAGGACTTACAGTTCTAGAAAATCCGTTGAGCACCCAAGTTTATGGAGAATATGATAAAGTGATGCAGATTTTGAAGGACGAAGTGGAAATTACTTTTGAAGCCATGGATCGAGGCTTGCTGCACATGAAACTAGTAAAATCTGACAGGAGCGATTATGAGCCACATTTTTGATTGGTTATTTTCAGAATATGAAAATACGCCCACTCATTATATAGTTTTAGAAGTCATTGCTATAGTCTTTGGCTTTTTGAGTGTTTTGTTTTCTAAAAAAGATAACATCCTAGTGTTTCCAACTGGAATTATCAGCACTCTGATCTTTGTCTACATCCTTTACCAATATAGTCTTCTGGGAGATATGATGATAAATGCTTATTATTTTACGATGAGTGTGTACGGTTGGTACCTCTGGACAAGAAAAGTTGACGATTCGCATTTTATACCAATAGAAAGAGCCTCAGCTAGAGAAAACATCAAGTCCATTTTTCTTTTTACAGCAACCGCTATCTTTGTTTTTGTAATTTACGAAGTATTCGATAAATGGGATGGTTGGGTTACTTACATGGATGTTATAACGACCTCTATTTTCTTTGTGGGAATGTGGTTGATGGCCAAGAAAAGACTAGAGAATTGGATTTACTGGATTATTGGTGATTTCATTTCAATACCCCTATATTACTATAAAGGCCTTACGTTTACATCATTTCAATTCATACTTTTTACTATCATTGCTGTTTACGGATATTTAGAATGGAAGAAGAACTTAAACAAACCCAAAGCAAACTTATTAAAATAGTCCTTTTTGGCCCTGAATCTTCTGGTAAGTCCAGCTTAGCTGAAGCCTTAGCAGAGGAGTACAACACCGAATGGGTTCCTGAGTTTGCCAGAGAATATCTGCAGGAGAAGTACAACAATTCTGCTGAAGTTTGTGCGCCTTCAGACCTTATTCCCATTGCAAAAGGTCAAATCCAGATGGAAAATAAATCAGCAAAAAAAGCAAGAAATTATCTTTTTTGTGATACCAATGTTTTACAGACACTTACTTACGCTAAAGTCTATTTTGAAGACTTTCAAAATGCTGCTTTAGAGCAATGTGTAGAACAACACGAGTACACTTATTATTTCCTTACTTATATAGACACTCCTTGGGTAGCCGACGATTTGCGAGATAAACCCGAGGAGAGAATTGAAATGTTTAGTATATTTGAAAATACGCTCATCCAAAAAAATCTACCTTTTACAACTTTAAAGGGTGATTTGAAGCAACGTTTACAAAAAGCCAAATCTATTATTAAAACTCTATAATTTAATTATGAACTTCAATCCTGACGACCTCTCTCATCTAAATGATCATGATCAATCTGTTCAAAAAATTGAGAAAGATCTACAACATTTTGAAAAAGGTTTTCCAAACCTTGAAATCGTAAAGCCGGCCACTTTGGGTGATGGGATTTTGAAATTAAGCACAAAAGAAAAAAAAGAATTAATTAAAGCTTATAAACAGTCTGCCTTACAGGTATTAAAATTCGTTCCGGCGAGTGGTGCAGCCTCGAGAATGTTTAGATCCCTTCATCAGTTTTTGGACGAATACCCGACTACTACTTTTAGTTTTGAAAACTTTTTAAAAGAAGAAAAATTTAAGGATTTAAAAGTATTTTTTGATTCCATAGAGCATATTGCTTTTTATGAGGACTTGATTCTAGCATTAAAAGGCAGAGGTGTAGACTTTGACGAGTTGTCACGAGGAACAAATGCTTTTGAATTAGCTAAACAAATGCTAACTAAAGAGGGCTTCCAGATGGCAGATTTACCAAAAGGACTTATTCCATTTCATAAGTATCCTCAAGAAAAGTTATCAGCATTTGAAGAGCACTTTTACGAAGCCACAAATTACGCTGTAAAAAATGGTAAAGCGAAACTTCATTTTACGATTTCTACAAATCATATTGATAGATTCAAAAATAAACTGAAAGACTTTCAGCCTAAGATTGAAGAGGAAACAGGAATTAGTTTTGAGGTTGATTTTTCTTTTCAGCATTCTTCGACAGATACGATTTGCCTGGACTCCAATGGTGAAATTTTTAAAGATGAGAATAATAAAATCTTGTTTCGTCCTGCCGGTCATGGAGCCTTAGTCGATAATTTGAATCAGCTTGATTCGGATATTATATTCATAAAAAACATAGATAATGTCGCTCATCAAGATCCAGCTTTAGAAGCTGGTCAATCCTCTTTGGAATATAAATCAGTTCTTGCAGGCTTACTGATTCAGTTGCAAAACAAAGCATTTTCACTTTTAGAGAACCTTAATAAAGAGTCCGTTAGTGAAGAGGTAATTCAGGAAGCTGTCACTTTTTTGAAGAACGATTTGAATATACACGTAGATTTTAAAAACAGGGATGAAATTGTTCATTACCTTAACAGGCCTATAAGAGTATGTGGAATGGTTGTGAATGAGGGAGCACCAGGTGGCGGCCCGTTCTGGATTAAAAATGAAGATGATAGTATTTCTTTGCAAATTATAGAAAAGTCTCAGGTCGATTTAACTCAGCAAGATCAGAAAGAAAAATTAGAGGCTTCAACGCATTTTAATCCTGTGGATATTGTTTGCAGTTTGAAAAATTATAAAGGTGAAGCTTTTGATTTGAAGCAATTTGTAGATGTCAATAAAGGCTTTATTGCCAAGAAGTTTGTTGGAGGTGAAGCTATAAAAGCGCTCGAATTGCCTGGACTTTGGAATGGCGGAATGGCTTTTTGGAATACGGTTTTTGTCGAAGTTCCTGCGGAAAGTTTTAATCCAGTGAAAACTGTGGTAGATCTTCTCAAGCCTGGTCATCAACCCAAAACTGATGTTTAACACCAAGGTATTATATAATGAGCTTCAGTTTCAATTTGCTTTAAGTGGTGGGCCTGGCGGACAACACGTCAATAAAACGGAAACCAAAGTTATCATTACCTGGCATCCTTCATCTTCAGCTGTTTTTTCCGAATCTCAAAAAGCCTTAATCCAAAGTAAACTAGCTTCCAGAATCAATTCTGAAGGTGAACTTAAAGTAAGCGTTGCCAAAACGCGAAGTCAACTTCAAAACAAAAAACTGGCGGTAGCGATGCTGGAAGACTTGCTTAAAAAAGCGCTTCAGAAACCGAAAAAGCGAATTAAAACTAAACCCTCAAGATCTTCAAAATTAAAACGTCTTCAGAAGAAAAAACAGCATTCTGATAAAAAGCAATTAAGGAAAAAACCGAAGCTTTAGAAAAGTCAGGACTGTAAATTCTTAATTTTTTGCAGGAAGTTATTGTAAATGCCTTTTAGTCAACCAGATCTGCCAATTCCTTGCCTACGCTGCTGCCTATGGCAACACCCATTCCACCGAGTCGAACTGCACAGAACACCCGATTCGATATCGGCTTTATGATTGGACTTTTCTGTTGTCCAACTCCTAAAATCCCACTCCATCGCTGATCGATTTCAAAATTGTAATCAGGTAAAATCACATCTTTAAGCAAATCTTCCAAAGCATTTTGAATACGCGTAGTAGTTTCCAAAACGGAGGTTGTTTCGCCATCACTGTCCAGATTTCTACCACCACCAAGTAATATCCTGTTGTGTATATTTCTAAAGTAGTAAAAACCTTCATCCAGATGGAAAGTACCCTTAATAGATGAATTCGGAATAGGTTTGGTAATTAAAACTTGATTCCTAGCTGGAGTGACATTGAGCTCTAATAATTCAGAGGCAAATGCATTGGTCGCAATAAGAAGATATTTTGCTTTAAAATCAAAATCTTCAAGTTGTATATGAACAGATTCTGCTTCAGTTGAAAATGATTTGACTTCAATCGAATTTAAAATTGAAATGCCCTCAGACTGAGCTTTTTTCAACAGAGCTTGCATCATTTTACCTGTATCGATTTGTCCTTCAAAAGGATTGAAAATCAAATTGGGTAAAGTATTTTTAAAGCCAAAATTATTAATTTTCAATTTAAAAGTGTTTGCTTTGAAGACAGGATGAAGCAGTTCATTGAACATTTGTAAATTAGCTTCGCAATTTTCAAAAGTGTCTTCGTTTTTTTTCAGAAAAACCTCATATCCGCCATGTTGCCGGAAGTCAATCTGTTTTTCTCCAAGCGTAGATTTTAATGATTCCAGGCCATCAACGCGTTTTTGTACTAAATTTAGCAGCTCTTCTTTAGTGTGATTTTTCATGTCTGAAAGCAATTCACTGGCGCTGCCAAAACAAGCAAAGCCAGCGTTTTTGGTGCTTGCCCCTTGTGGTAAAATTCCTTTTTCCAAAATGAGAATTTTTGCTTTAGGGTGTTTCTTTCTAAGTTGTAGCGCACAGGATAAACCCACAATCCCACTTCCCACTATACAAAAATCTACATTATCAAACCACGTATGTTGTTCCCAATAGGATAAATTCAAAGTGTTATTTTTTGGTTATTAAACGAAATATTTGATTTTTTTTATTTCAGTTCTAATGAAAATATTAAATCGCAATCAAGATGAACTATCAACTTCTCGGCCGCGATTGAATAGAAAAAAGCATTTTTTAGGCTTTGATTTTAATTCAAAATACTACTTAAGCAGAATTTCTGCTTGCGTTGATATTTCCAAATAAAGCTCGAATTACCATTTTCTCATAAATCTCTTTATTAGGATCATCCTCTTGGATTTTTTGCAAGGCGTACTGTTGTATACTAAGTAGAGGTAGAATAATATCTTCACGCATACTTATAGATTTTCTTGCTAGTTCTTCGTTTTCCATTAATTCGTTCTGTTTTGTCAATTTAAGAACAAGTTTTTTTGTAAGTTCATATTCCTCGCGTAAATTCATCCAGAACTTTCCATATTTTTTATCATTTTTCATGTAGGATGTCAACGGGAAATATGATTTTTTCATTGACATGATGCTATTCAAAATAAGAGATCTAAAAAAGGCTGAGTGTTCGTAAAGGTCTTCAACCACATGAAATTGATCTGCATAAGTATTAAGTGCTGTTCCAAGTCCGTAATACCCCGGTACATTTTGCCTTATCAACCCCCAGGATCCTACAAATGGTATGGCTCTCAAATCTTTTAATTGAAGTTTGGCATTTTGATTTCTTTTAGTTGGTCTACTGCCTATGTTTGTGGCTCCATAGTACCTAAGGGTTGTCATTTCTTCCAAATAAGGAATGAACAACTCGTGTTCCTTTAGACTTATGTATTTCTCGTAACTTTTATCAGCTAGTTCGGTAAGTAATTCCTTATGATTTGGCTTCCAGCTTTTACTTTGTTTAGATTTTACTCCCGCCAGAAGCAGTTGTTCAAAATTGTAAGTTGCCTGTTCATGAGTTCCAAAAACACTGGTAATTGTTTGTCCCTGGATAGTCAACTGAATCTTTTCGTTTGCAATTTCGTTGCCTTGAGCAGCGTAAAATTGATGTGTTTTTCCTCCACCGCGCGCTGGTGGTCCTCCACGACCATCAAAAAACACAACTTGATAACCTTCTTGTCTTGATAAAGTTGTTAAGCGCTCTTTGGTTCTGTAAATTTCCCAGTTAGCTTTCAGATAGCCGCCATCCTTGGTGCCGTCTGAAAATCCTAACATGATGTGCTGTTCCTTGTTTCTTTTACGCAAATGTGATTTATAAATTTCATTGTCATAAAGCGCTCTCATCACAGATTCAGAGTTGTCCATGCCGTCCATAGTTTCAAATAAAGGGACAATGTCTATCTGGATATCTTCTTCCTTATATCCGCAATACTTGAAAAGAGCATACACATGTAAAACATCGAAAATGCTTTCAGAATTGGAAATGATATAGCGATGTAAACCCCTCTGCCCATTCAGTTCTTGGATGTCCCGGACTTGATATACATTTTCTATAGTGTCTACGACCAAGTCACCCGAATAATCGGCTGAATTTATTTCTAACGACTCTTTTGTTAAGTATTCCAATTTTTCTTCTGAAGACAAGTCGTTATAATTTACATTAAATTCTTTTTTGAAAATTTCAGCGATTACTTGGTTATGAATGCTACTATCCTGACGGATATCTAAAGTTGCAAAGTGATTTCCAAAGAGGTGCACTCTTCCAATAAAATCATCGATTAAGTCGATATTCAAAGACTGGTACTTGTCCTCAACCAACTTTCTTACATGATACATGATTGAGAGAATTTCTTCAGACTTTAAACTTGTTTTTTTCTTGAAAATTTGCTTGTATAATTTGCGTTTTAGTTTATTCAGAGGTTCATTAACTTCCCTAAAAGTGAGTTTACGCATCAAAACTTTCAGGTGGTTATAATAACATTTCATGATAGTAATCCGCAATTGAGTTGCTACTTCATAAGTAGTTTCTTTGGTTACAAATGGATTTCCGTCTCGGTCGCCGCCTGGCCAAAACCCCATTTCCAGCAAATTTGGGTTGAAGTCTGGAGGTAAATTGGCAGCTTTTCCAATTTGGTGATAGATTTTGCCTAGTGTTTCATAATAAACATATCTCAAGTAAAATATGATACTTTGTGCTTCTTCAAGTGGGGTGGGCTTTTCTCTATTAATAAACGGAGTATAAGCTAGCTGTTGAAGGATGTTATCAATTTTTGTAATGCTATCTATTTGAACGGCATTGCGAAGTTCATGCATTATTCCTTGCACATTGTTGGGGTAAAATTGTGTAGGATGAGCGGTAAAGACCACTCTAGAGCTAAAGTTTTTCAGGTGTTCAATAAGATCTTGGTAATTTGCGTTACCGGGTTGTAATACGTTTTCGATTTTTTGTTTTTTGAAACTTGAAAAGGCGGCATCTTCAATACTATCAAACAAAACCACTTGGCGTTCGATATACTTTATCATTCTGAATAATAAATCAAACTTTTCTTTGTCGGAAGTTAACTCAGTATGGTTAGCTAGAAAGTCTTCAATTACTGCTTTAGGCTCTGCGTCTTTTTTATAACCTTCCTTGCTCAACTTATGAAGAAGTGGAATAAAAACACCTGTATAGGTAGTATTTTCGTTTGGAAGATTTAAAAACAAGCTGTTATAGATTAAGTATTTATTGCTTACAATTTGTCTAAATTTTTCTATACGTTCATTGTTTTGCATGGTCTGTTGGTTTTTGGTTTGAATTTTAACTTAATAAGCTAGTTTATCAAAAATAAAGAAAAACCAGTATTAAACCTCAAAATCAAAGTTTAATCCAACTCCTTTAAACTTTGAGACTTAAAACTCAAGTTTATAATCTATATATTTTTATCAATAATTAGTGCATTTATAATGACTGAAATTAAATTCAATTACATAAATTTGCAGCAAATCTCTAAGGGGTGTTTTGTGAAAGCAAGACTGAGATCATACCCAATGAACCTGGGCAAGTTATGTTGCCAAGGGAAATGACATGTTTGTCATGCATTGCTTTATACTCCTGATACCAGAGCGGTCTTCAGGTTTTTTTATGTTTAACATTGAATAATTGCCCCTTTTATTCGTAAATCATTTTACGAATGAAAATCAAATTATTTCTATTATGTGCTATCTTCTTTGGATGGCAATCCTTCTCACAAGATTACACGATAGAAGGAAAAGTAACAGACAACGGTAAAGCGCTTCCAGGAGTAAGTGTGTATGCCAAATCTACCAATTACGGAACAGTCACCGATGAGAATGGAGACTATCAGTTGAAAGTTTCACCAGGAACTTACACGCTTATTTTTAACTTCGGAAACAGGAGAGAATTTAAGGTGAATGTAGATTCCAATCAAAGGCTTGATGTTGATATGTCTAAGGCTGAAGAAGCTCTGGATGAAGTTTTGGTCCAGGCATTTCGGGTTAATGCGGACTCTCCAATCACGCACTCCAACTTCAGTAAAAAAGAAATTGAAGAGCGTAATCTAGGTCAGGACATTCCTATTTTACTAAATGTACTTCCTTCCGTCGTGTCCACAACCGATGCTGGAAATGGTGTGGGTTATACGTCTATAAGAGTGAGAGGTAGTGATGCTTCCAGAGTGAATGTGACCCTAAACGGTATTCCCTTCAATGATCAGGAAAGCCAGGGCTCCTTTTGGGTGAATCTACCAGATTTTGCTTCTTCTACAGAAAACATTCAATTGCAAAGAGGTGTGGGAACATCGACCAACGGATCAGGAGCTTTTGGAGCGAGTTTGAATATCTTGACAGAAGCCAAAAGTGATGAGCCAAGTGCGGAGTTGAGCAACTCATTTGGTTCTTTCAACACGAGACGCCATACTGTAGAATTTGGAACAGGACTTTTGGAAGATAAATTCACATTCTCGGGTCGATTGTCACAAATCAAGTCTGACGGTTACATCGATAGAGCTTCTTCTGATCTTAAATCTTACTTTTTGCAAGGAACCTTTAAGGAGGGAAACACCTTTATAAAAGCGCTGACTTTTGGAGGAAACAATGTGACTTACCAAGCTTGGAATGGTATTGATCGAGAAACTCTGGAAACCGATAGAACATTCAACCCTTCCGGACAATATACCGATGAAAATGGGCAAACTCAGTTTTATGATAACGAAGTAGATAATTATAAACAAGATCACTATCAATTACACTTGAATCAGAGATTGGATCAGAACTGGACGACAAATTTGAGTTTGAACTACACCTACGGTCGTGGTTATTTTGAACAATATGAAGAAAATGGTGATTTGGCTTTTCATGAAATTGGGCCGGTCACAGTTGGTAACGAAACCATTGAAGAATCAGACTTGATACGAAGACGTTGGCTGGATAATGATTATTACGTCATCAGCGGAACTTCAACGTATACGGATAGTCAACTCGAGTTTACCTCTGGTTTGTTTTACAGCTATTATACTAATGATCACTTTGGAGAAGTCATTTGGTCGCGATTTGCTGGGGATTCTAAAATAAGAGATAACTATTATTTCGGTACGGGTACAAAACAAGAATTTACAGCGTTTAGTAAAGCTACTTTAAAGTTGGATGATAGGCTGAGCCTCTTTGGAGATTTGCAGGGACGGTTTGTAAATTACGAAACTATAGGTTTGACTTCAGATAAAGAAAACTTATTAGTCGATGAAAACTTCAATTTCTTTAACCCAAAAGCTGGTGCAACTTTTGAATTGAATGCCTATCAACAATTATACGCATCATATGGGAAAGCCAGAAGAGAGCCACGTCGACGCGACTTTGAAAATGGCATTACCAATCCAGAAGTTCTGGATGACTTTGAATTGGGTTGGAGGGTCGATCTAGGTAATTCCAGCATTAATACAAACGCTTATTATATGTATTACAAAGACCAGATGGTCTTAACAGGAGCCATAGATGATGTGGGTGCGCCAATCAGAGAAACTAGTGGAGAAAGTTATAGATTAGGTTTGGAAATCGATGCTGATATCAAAATCAATCGCTTATTTTCTGCTCGACCTAATTTGACTTTAAGCCGAAATAAAAATATCGATTTTAGAGCAAATCTCGATGGACAAATTAGAGACCTTGGGGAAACTAATATTTCTTTTTCTCCAGAAATTATAGCAGCCAATCAACTGATTTATCACCCTAGCGAAGAGTTTCAGATAAATTTGATATCAAAATATGTAGGTGAACAGTATATGGGCAATATCGATAGTGAAGTGTCTTTGCTGGATAGTTTTTTCACCAACGATATCAATATTGTTTACGAGTGGAAAGATGTACCTTTATTCAAATCGGTTGTGTTTACAGGACTTGTGAATAATGTGTTTGATGTAAAGTATGAGTCCAATGGCTATTTCTTCTTTTTTGATTCACAAAATGACGCAGGCCAAGTTCAAACAATTGAAGGCGCTGGATTTTATCCACAAGCAGGTATTAACTTCTTAGCGGGAGTGACACTTAAGTTTTAATCATAAAGTTTATAAACCAAAAAAAGACCTCCAAGTGGAGGTCTTTTTTACTGTTAAACGTCTAGTTTATAAACCGAGCAGATTTTAGTATAGCTTCAATTTCAAACATTTGTAATCTTTTGGAAGAAGAAGGTTTGAACACAAAACCTTCTAAAATGATATAGCGATCATTTTTTTCATCTCTTACAGCATAAGTCATAAAAGGACCTGCCATAAAAAACCCTTTTACTTCCCAGGTTCCTTTGATCTCATAAGCAAACTTTCCATCAATTTCAGTTTCAAACAGATATGGAGCATAAGCTTCCTCGGTAATCATGTGAGTGTCTTCAGTAGGACCGGGAATATACTTTTCACCAACTGAATCTCTCATTTTTATAACATTGGCTATAATATCGTTGTTTTTTTCAATAGTAGAAGTAGGAACTTCATAAGTAAGTAATTCCATACTTCCATTTTTTATGTCTTTACGCATCCAGAAAAACTTATCTTCCTGTTTCGCGTAGCGATATGCGGAAGGAAAAAGCATCGTGATTCCCAATGATTTTTTTAGAACATCAACTTCATTGGGAGCTTTTCTCATCCTTCTCCTTTTTTCTTTTAATTCAGTATTACTGAAAAGTTCCAGAAATTTATCTTTATGAGTATTCAATTCTGTGATGATTGAGGAAGGATTGGGGCCAGTAATAGCTATGCCGGTTTGAGGCTTGGCAAAAGAATCAATCAAAACTTGATGGCCAGTTTTTTCAGAAGTTTCAATCTTCAGGAACGTTCTGTTTTTTCTTGCAAAACCATTAAAAGCTTTTGGTGGGATTTGGTTCAATGCATACTTTGGCTCTTGTTGAGGTAAGCCCTGGACATCTTCAGCAAAAATTTGCCGAATGTGTTCACCTATAGAATCCTGCCAGTCGTCGTTGGTGATCACAACGTTTAGTTGATTCAAATTACCAGAAGATTCAGCCTTGTAAGCAGAATTTTTTGTGTCAGTACAGGAATAAATTGAAATGAAGAAAACAAGCGCAAGGCTGAATTTTCCGAAGCGGCGTAAAGTTGATTGCATTTTTTTTGGATTTTTTTGTTGAATATTACTTATCCAATATTATTCCAAAAGTACGATTCTTAACAATAACTTTTTTAGCTCGCTATATTGTTCATTAGCTTGAATCTATGTTCTTGGATAAATCGATCCAGTCTTTGATTCCAAAAGGGCACATCTTTGTAAAATTCTACACAATCCTGCAAAGTCTTCTGCTTGAGTAATTGTGGTATGATGTATTCTTCGAAGTCTCGTGTGATTAGCTTTAGAAATTCATCTGCATTGTCTTCATTGGTCAATGAGTAGCCGATGCTATTTTTAAATCTATGAAACTGAAGTTCCTCGGGAAGATAGCAATCTTGTGAAACGCAAACCGCCAGCTCTGTGATCTCTGGACGTTTTCTGGATGAAGATTTTATTGGTGGTATCATCATGCCTAAATTGATCCTGAAATCAATTTTATCATCTGTTGACCACCAGTACTTTTGAAGTGTGAGTACTAAAGAAAACTCATCTGAAGATTTCCACCAAATTTCGCCGTCATTATTAAAACCAGCTTCAAGCATGATTGGTTTTAAAATTTCGACTTCCATTTTTTGTAATAATTCAATTGCTTTCATAACTAAAGGTATTTGACTTATTCAAATGTACAAGCCTTCTTTGGTTTTGATTTACGGTTCAACCGTAATCATAGTGCGGGAAAACCGTAAAATTTTATTTTACGCTTACAAAACAACTCAGTTCATGATAACCCTAGCTAAAAACTCATCTTTTTGAAATTAAAAGTTGTTCTGAATAATTACATTTGTTTTTTCTAAAAATATGAAGTATACCATTGCATTAGTCATAATCTTTCTCACCTTTCTTTCTCCAGGTACAATTGCGCAAGAGCAGAATTCTACATTGGAATATGGTGCCAAGTTTGGTCTATCTATATCTGAGTTGAAAGGCGCTGAGAATCTTAAATCCTTACGATCGACTTTTACTGCTGGATTAATTTCAGAATATAGTTTTACTGAAAAATATGCTTTACAACTGGAGTTATTATATTCCAGACAAGGAAGCACAAATAGAGGAAATGAACAAGGATCCTATTTTGAAGACAGTGTAAACCTTAACTATTTTAACTTACCAATTCTGGGAAAATATTACATCAATAAAGGTTTGGCTTTTGAATTGGGACCCCAGTTTGGATACCTTGTTAATGCCACCTATGAAAGCAAACAAGCAGAAAACTCTAATAAAATAAATGTAGACGACGATTTTGAAAAGCTGGATATGTCGATTTCTGCTGGTATAAGTTATAAAACAGATTGGGGCTTTTTAGTTGGAGCCAGATACAGCCTTGGTTTGAATAATATCAACGACGGATTTAATTTTGAATCCAGTAATTTAAATAACGCAGTTTTTCAGCTTTACTTTGGCTATTTAATTAAATAAAGCTTGGCTTTTCCAAATCGTCAACTGCTTTAAAAACAGTATCTTTGCGCAAATTTTGAAAATGAAAGACCCAAATAAACATAAAGACCCTAGCAAAAAGGGATCAAAAAGCAAATTCAGCAAAAAAGAAGTTGCTCAGTCTAAGGTAGATAAACAGATTAAAAACCCAAACGCAGGAATGCGTCTTAATAAATATGTATCAAACTCTGGCGTTTGTTCCAGAAGAGATGCAGACATCTATATAAAATCGGGAAATGTTACTGTCAATGGTAAAGTTGTTACCGAGATGGGACACCAGGTCAAGCTCGAGGATGAGGTGAAGTTTGACGGAAGATTGATTAATCCTGAACCTAAAACCTATGTTTTGCTTAATAAGCCCAAAGGATTTTATGTTACAGGAAGTTACGAAAAAGGAAAATTGACCGCTTTGGATTTAGTTCAAAATGCGTCTAAATCTAAACTTGCTCCAGTTGGAAAACTTGACACTAGTTCAATGGGATTGATCTTGTTTACAAATGACGGGACATTGGCTAAGAAATTATCCGGGCATAAAAATGGTATTAGGCAAATCTATCAGGTAGAATTGACCAAACCTCTCAAAGAATCCGATCTTGAAGTCATAAAAGATGGTCCCTTTATAGAAGGGTCTAAAGTAAAAATCGAAGAAGCGGCCTACGTAGATAACCGACCAAAAAACATTATTGGACTTGAGTTGAGAAGCCAAAGAGCTCATATTGTCCAGCGTATCTTTAAAAAGTTAGGTTATGAAATTGAAAAACTCGATCGAGTGGTCTATGCCAACCTAGATAAGAAAAATGTTCCCAGAGGTCATTACCGCATTCTCACCAAGCAGGAGGTTATCAATTTAGGAATGGTTTAAATGTATTTATGGATAAATTGAACAGATACTTTTTATTGAACATCAACTTAATCTTAAGTAGAGTAACTCTGGTTCTAATTTTAATTTCTTCATATGTGGCGCTTGCTCAGCAAAAAGAAGTTAAAAGAGATTCATTAATAATCAATGACAGTATTTCTGGGATTGTCAACTACGAATATGATTCATCTAATGGTGAGAACATATTTGACGGAAAATTTTCTTTTGAGTCTGTATCCTCTTCAAAGTTGAAAAGTTTCGATTATCAAGCCTTCACGTATGACGGTGAATTTTCATCCGATCAAAAATCTGGTGACTGGTCCTTTTCTGATAAAAAAATGAAAGAGGAAAATCAGAAATTTGTTTCAGGTTTTAGAGTAGGGAATTTGGCTACAGGAACCGAAAACAGGATTTCTGGTGAATTTCAGGAAGGTATAGCAGTTGGTAGTTGGAAAGTGGTCAAGCAAGATTATGTAAACTCCGAAGTTAAAGACACGCTATTCTTTATCGAATCTACGTTCAAAAATAATCGATTAATAGGATCTTTAAAATCAAGCTCAAATCTTATTACTGTTCAGGGCTACTTCAACGCAGATGGATATTTTCATGGGGATTGGGTGATCAAACATCAGACTGAAAACCAACCTGTTCAAGAAAACAGGACTTATGAAGCAGGAATTTTAAAAGCCTATCAAATTATAATCGATGGTAAGACCTTTGATATTTCCTATTCAGGATTTGATACTACGGACGTGGATGATGATGAGCAGTGGGAAGATTATACCTTGCAAAACGGATATTTTGACATACTCAACCTTATAGATTTAGAAGTTGAACAAACCATTTCTTCGGAGGTGAAACTTTTAATCAATAACCGCCATCAAAAGACCAATGATTTTATAAAAAACAGCGTCTTGGCGTTTTCATTTAATTCTGAATTCGATATTTGGAACACCTTAAGAGGGAGTAGTCCTCTAGGCCTTGGAAAGTTTAAGGTGAGGAAATTTGAATTTTCATCAAACGAACAAAAATTAGTCAAAAATATAGCTGATGACTTTCAGGAGATTCAATCTATTCTGAAAAAATTCGAAAATAATCCGAAAGTCAAAATTGGTAAGCCAGTACACGAAAAATTTAATGAAGCTGAATTGATTTTTAATGTTTACAAAAATGAATTAAGCCAGTTAAAGAGAATGGTAGAGGTGATTACTTCAGATGCTTTTGAGTATGTTCATCGAGAAGAAATTTATGGTAAGATTTGGCCTAAACTTCTCTTTCCAGTTGAAGTTACCTATGAGTTTCAATCAGAATTGGTGACGAAGCCTCATGAATTTCCTGAAGCTCCTGAACGAGAAAATTTCAATCTGGATAAGGCTAGTTCCTTAATCCAAAATATCAAGACGGATGTTAAGGCCATAGATTTGGAAGTTCAAAAGATATTTAAGGAGATGGAAATTGAAAAATCGCTTTCCAATGATGAAAAACGTCTTGTAGAAAAGAAAGGTAAAATTGAAAGCTTATTCAATTTAGATTCAGAAGAAAATGATCTAAATACGTATCATCAAAGATATTCAGAATTAGTTTTGAAACTCACCGAAAGCACCTTCAATTCCTACGGTAGTTTGAAGGTTGACCAAAAGAAAAATCAGATTAAGGATTTACTTCGTTGTTACAACAACCTTCTGGATTTCTACACTTTCCTTGAAAATTTAGAATCTAAAAACGAAAGGCTGGACGAAGCTTACACAAACACAACTTTCAATGCATATATGATGGTTGATATGTCTGAAAGGATAAAGGAAAATATTTACACAGCCTTTATTGAAAGCTTAAGACCTTACTTGTTTGAAAGACTAAGCAATGATTTCAACTGTGAAAATTTAGAATTGGCTATGGAGGATATCAGTAGCGTTTATCAAAAAATGCTGGAACTTAGCAAACGTGATACTAGGGCTGAGGAAAAAGAATTAAGAAGAGAGAAAGACCCTGAAGTTATTTTGTCTGTTCTGGAATTGAAGTTGAAATATTGATGTATATGAAGTTCAACGGATCAATTAAATTCAGTTTATTCTTTGTTTTTATTGCAAGTTTTGTTTTTTCACAAGAAGACAATACAAGCTTTCCAGACCAGTCTATTTTGAATGCACCTGAAACACTTACGTGGATCAATAGTTACGGTACTTTTAGGCTAAGTGAGAAGTGGTTTTGGCACGGAGAGTTACATTATCGAATGCGTGAAAATGATAGCAGAAATTTTATTGGCGATGTAGCTCAGGTTTATAACAGGCATGGTATTCAATATATCCCCAATAAAAGCTTCAAATTTACATTGGGTGGTGTTTTGCGAGTAGATTTTGGTGATCAAAGCGGAGATGCTTTCGAAAAAATAAGATTGGAGCCCAGGATATGGCATGAGTATCAATGGATAATGCCCTACGAACGTTTTAGGATTTATCACCGTATAAGAATTGAACACCGTTGGAAAAAAAGTTTCCAAAAAGGTTCGGAATATGTTTTTGGCAACAGATGGCGTTATAAATTTATGATGAAGATTCCGCTGAACAAACCTAAACTACAGCCAGGGGCTTTCTATTTTAATCCAGATGTTGAATTGATTATGTAAAGTGGAAAAGGTATCGTAGACAATCCTGTTGAGGACTTAAGGTTTTATCCTGGTATTGGATACATTGCCTCGCCACGGGTAAGTTATTCGGCGAATATGATGTATACCACTGGTCAATCTGGAATAGATGGAGGGATTTATCGAGAACGTTGGATATTCAAATTCAATGTGTATATCAACTTGGATTTGAGAAAATTCGATGATAAAATACCTGAAACTAGATTTTACGATTAACAAAATTAAAGCATGAGTTCTAAAGACAAAAAAAATAAAAATCGGTATAAAGTATTGTTCATTGTCTCATTGATTGCCATTTTGGCTTTGGTTGTGATTGTATTCTCGCTAGACTCTAAACTCAACACTTATCAAAACAGTGAAACTATACCTGCTTCAGCTTATTCCGAATTAGAGGGTGATCTTACTATCCTAAAAGATATTATTTCAGCAGATGAGGTGTGGATGATGGACAATCAACCTGAGAATGCATTAAAGCAATATAAAAACCTAGAACTATCAGATAGCGATTTAAGAAAAAAGGTAGATCAAAGAATAAAACGAGTCCAAAATATTTTACAATCTGAAAATGATGATGAACTCACTAAAACAAATCTAAGAACTGAGCTCAGTAATACAATTGATTTAAAAGATTCAATTTCAAGTCGTTTGGATTCTCTTCAGCGAACATTCAAGGTGTCATTAAATCAAATTAAGAGTGTCAATGATAGTCTTGAAAGTGAATTGAACATCAAGTCAAAAGAGTTAAACCGCAAAGAGACCTTAAAGGTTATAAGTTTTAGATCTGATAAGGATATATTGATCCACTATGTTGGTGAAACTGAAAATAATATAGCTACAGGCAGTGGAGTAGGTGTGTGGACAAACGGCTCTATTTATAGAGGTGAATGGAAAGAAAACAAACCGCATGGAAAAGGTGAGTTCCAATGGGCGGACGGAGCTAAATACGAAGGAGATTTTGTGATGGGTGAACGAACAGGCGAAGGTACTTTTAGTTATCCTACTGGAGAGAAATACGTTGGAGAATTTAAAGATGGATTGAGGAATGGTACTGGAATCCTTTATGATATTGATGGCAACGTAAGTTTTGAAGGGCAATGGAAGAAAGATAAACCAGTCCAGTAACCAGTAGATTTATACCATAAAGTAACTGAAATTTTAACATTTGTAAGCTTTTTCTATTTATGAAAATGATTTTCTTTTGTAAATGTTTTTAAAATCAAATTTAGCTTCTGATATGAAGTTTCTTCAATATTATAATTCTCTTACTGCAACAACATGTAATTCAATTTGGTGTTGATCTTCCCAATTAAAACATTTTTTTACTTAACTTTAAGGATAATAATTAATTCATAAATGAATACAAAGTACATTGACTTAATAAGCCAAACCTATGATTTCCCCCAAGATGAATTTACTCTTAAAGGTGACGAACTTAAATTTCATGATATAGACCTTATGGGTCTAGTTGAGAAATATGGAGCTCCTTTAAAATTCACTTATCTTCCAAAAATTTCTGAAAATATTGGCCGTGCTAAAAAATGGTTTCAAGATGCCATAGAAAAGCACGAGTATAAGGGAACTTACAATTATTGCTATTGCACCAAGAGTTCTCATTTTAAGCACGTTTTGGATGAAGCGTTAAAGAATAATATCCACATCGAAACTTCTTCTGCTTTTGATATTGATATCGTTAACAGCTTAAAAGAGAAAGGTAAAATCACTAAGGATACTTATGTGATTTGTAATGGTTTCAAAAGAGACCAATACGTTTCTAATATTGCAAATCTTATTAATGGTGGTCATCACAATTGCATCCCTATTATAGATAATTACGAGGAAATCGCTCTGCTCACTAAAGAAATAGATGAAGACTTTAAAATCGGAATTAGAATTGCTTCCGAGGAAGAACCTAAGTTTGAATTTTATACTTCCAGGTTAGGTATTGGCTATAAAAATATTGTTCCGTTTTACGAAGATCAGATCAAAAACAACGATCAGGTTGAGTTAAAGATGCTCCACTTTTTTATCAATACAGGTATTAGAGATAATGCCTACTATTGGAATGAGCTTCAGAAATGTTTGAGAGTCTATACTCGCTTGAAAAAAGTATGTCCTAGTCTGGATAGCCTCAATATTGGTGGTGGTTTTCCGATAAAGAATTCTCTGGCATTTGAGTATGATTATGAATACATCATCGATGAGGTTATCAATCAAATTAAACTGACTTGTGAGGAAGAAGATGTTCCTGTGCCTCATATTTTTACTGAATTTGGAAGTTTTACTGTAGGCGAAAGTGGTGGAGCGATTTATGAAGTTTTGTACCAGAAGCAACAAAATGACCGTGAGAAGTGGAATATGATTAACTCTTCATTTATCACGACTTTACCAGATTCCTGGGCCATAAGTAAACGTTTTATAATGTTAGCTATTAACAGATGGCAGGATAGGTATGAGAGAGTACTTCTTGGAGGATTGACTTGCGATAGTGATGATTATTACAATTCTGAACAGCATATGAATGCGATTTACCTCCCGAAGTATGAAAAGAATAACCCGCTTTATATTGGGTTTTTCAATACCGGTGCTTATCAGGAAAGCATTGGAGGTTTTGGAGGATTGCAGCATTGTTTAATCCCAGCTCCAAAACATATTCTAATACAAAAAAACGACGATGGAAGTCTGTCGACAGAATTATTTAGTGAACAACAAAAAAGTGAAGATTTACTCAAAATTTTAGGTTATCATGGCATCTAATAAAAATTATGCAGGAATTCCAGACAAGTACGCACGTATCGACGAAGCGAAAGTTGTTTTAATTCCAGTTCCCTATGATGGAACAAGTTCTTGGCAAAAAGGAGCAGATAAAGGGCCTCAGGCTTTTTTGGAAGCTTCGGAAAACATGGAATTGTTTGACATCGAAACCCGAACAGAAGTCTACAAAAAAGGCATTTATCTAGCGCCACCTGTGTCTGAAAAAAGCTCGCCAGAAAAAATGGTAGAAGCCGTTCATAAAACTACCAAAAACTACTTAAAGCAGGAAAAGTTTGTCACTATTTTCGGAGGTGAACACTCAGTTTCTATAGGAACCATTCGTGCTTTTCATGAGCACTATCCAGAGTTAACCGTTGTCCAAATTGATGCTCACGCCGATTTAAGACCTTCTTACGAGGGAAGTGCCTGTAATCATGCTTGTGCCGTTCATGAAGCCAGTAAAAAAGGGAACTTGATTCAGGTAGGTATTCGTTCAATGGATGAGTCTGAGCTAGAACATATGGACGAAAATCGAGTCTATTTTGCACACGATCTTTATGAAGACTGGGCAGATGACGCAGTTGGACAAATGACACCAAATGTCTTTATCACCATTGATCTGGATGCTTTCGATCCCTCCATTTTGCCATCTACTGGAACACCAGAACCAGGCGGCTTGTTTTGGTATGAGACTCTAGAATTCCTGAAAGAAATTTTCAAAAAGAAAAATGTAGTCGGTTTTGATATTGTAGAACTTTGCCCTAATGAAGTGGATAAATCTTCAGACTTTCTTGCCGCTAAGCTCTATTATAAAATGTTAAGCTATAAGTTTAAATATGAAAATGGAAGCGAGGAAGAGGAGGAATAGACATGAAGTTGTTAGATTTAGTATTAGAAAAAAGAACAAACAAACTAGTTTCGTTTGATGTTTTAGATATGCTTTTCTAAGATTTTTTTATTTGACTCTCAACCCTCCACTTTAATCATAATTTTAAAAAATAAACACAATGAGTAAACCCATTTCGGACTTTATAGAAAAATATTACTTACACTTTAATGCAGCAAGTCTTGTTGATGCTGCCAAAGCTTATGAAAAGCAACTGGATGGTGGTTCCAAAATGTTAGTTTCCTTGGCAGGGGCGATGAGTACAGCAGAATTAGGTAAGATTTTCGCAGAGATGATTCGTAATGACAAATTGCACATTGTGTCTTGTACGGGTGCCAATCTGGAAGAAGATGTTATGAATCTAGTCGCTCACTCGCATTACAAACGTATTCCTGAATACCGGGATTTAACGCCTCAGGATGAGTGGAACTTATTAGAAAAAGGACTGAATCGGGTAACAGATACCTGTATCCCAGAGGAAGAAGCCTTCAGACGTTTGCAAAAACATATTGTTAAAATCTGGAAAGATGCCGAAGCCAAAGGTGAACGCTATTTCCCGCATGAATACATGTATAAATTATTGCTTTCAGGCGTTTTGGAAGAATACTACGAGATTGATTTAAAAGACTCTTGGATGTATGCCGCCGCAGAGAAAAACCTTCCAATTGTAGTTCCAGGATGGGAAGACAGTACGATGGGGAATATTTTTGCGAGCTACGTGAT
>Ga0306899_1000009_pt1 | contig 146486 bp, 150 predicted proteins | sample AntRauMFilla3764_FD_190407 | JGI IMG/M metagenome (GOLD analysis project Ga0306899, IMG submission 190407) | Saline lake microbial communities from Rauer Islands, Antarctica - Metagenome Filla 3 #764 (v2) (version 2) | ecosystem: Environmental > Aquatic > Non-marine Saline and Alkaline >... | reverse complement strand
TTCAACCGTAACCTCTTGAGTGGATGTATCTGTGGCACCATCATCATCAGTCAGCGTAAGTGTTACTGAGTAAGTGCCTTCTTCGTCGTAGGGATGGTTAGGAGTAATTCCCGAACCAGTAGTCCCGTCGCCGAATTCCCAGCTGTACGATGTAATATCGCCATCTGAGTCAGTCGATCCACTAGCATCAAAAGATGCTGTGAGGCCGTCAGTAGTGAAGCTAAATGTAGCTTCTGGAGCCTTGTTTGGATCGGGCTCCTTATCCTCACGTTCGAGAACAAGGGCTTCGTTTATTTTTTCATTAAGATTGACCGTCAGCGTATCCGACGGCTTGTACCCTTCAGCATAAGCATAGATTTTTACATCTACATCTCGTGCTGTCAGCATTTCGTCAAAGATACCATTTGTAGAGATGACTTTTTGGTTATAGTCACCTCCGTCTGCAACTATTGTTGCAGCTTCAACCCGTACAGAGTCACCGTCAATAATTTCCGGTGCCCATATAAAGGCTGGTATCATCCTTGGTTCAACTGGTTCTTTTTCAAGTGCTTGATGCGGTTGGTTGACGTCACAGCTTGTAATTAACACTGCGAGCAGGACGATAACCAATTTCATTATTTGTTTCATTTCTATCCTCGTTTGATTTGGTTTCTTCGTTTCTGTTTGGCAGTGTTAAAACGTCACGCTGATCCCAGCGTTTAGTCTTAGGTTACCGTTAACGTCTTGCAGTACTTGATTGTCGTAGCTGTAAGACTTAATAACTGGTGCGTAGGCAAAACTTGCCTTAAGATGCAGGGGGCCGATCAGCTTAATATTGGCTGAGGCTCCCAAGAGCGCAGATTCATACACTTTTACGTACGAACCTCGACCCTCGATAGCGTCTTCCCCGTGTTCCCATCCAATGGACGGACCCACTGAGAGACGATCTGTATCAAGTACATACCAGGTAGCCATACCGCCGTATGTCTCACGACGAGTATTGACTGTTCCGATATCGAGATCAACTGTTCCGGTATTGGGCATAAAGCCGTACCATCCAGTCAAATCAAGACGACCAATCGTTACACCGGCGGAAATCGTCGGTGCTAGTTGGTCAGCAAAGTGTTCTGCGTTCAGGCCAATGTGACCAGACACATCCCAACTTTTATTTTCAAGATGCCTGAGACGATCTTCGTGGTTTCCGATTGCCATATCCTGGCGATCATTCGTACTTTTGATCGAATCAAGACGTTCATCCTGGTTAGCGTTTTTCTCCTCAATATCAGCGAGTCGATCATTAATCGACTCGATTTCATTTCTGATACTTCCAATATCTTCTTCGTTTTGAATTATGGATGCAAGACGAGAGTCACGACTGGAAACCACCGAGAAGGTGACAACACGGTCTTTACTATCGCCGGCAATCCACTGAATATCGGTGAAGCATTCCTGCGGAACTCCGTATTCATTCAAGAAACGAATTGGCTCATCAGCCCTTTCCCAGGCTAATTGAGCATTGCGAAGATTTGATTCTTCCAATGAAACGCCCTTGAATCGAAGACTGTCTGAGTGAGATTTGGTATGTATGGACTTGCCCATCCGACATTCATTTTTGAACATCGGTACCAAGCTTCTCAGCTGGTCTTCCATTGCTCGCGTTAGCGAGTTTTTGTTGATTTTAAATTCTCCAACCTCGTAAGGGCCATGAGAATAATCAACGCCCTGTGCCTGCACCGTTGCAGAGAAAGGGAGTGACATTAAAACCAGTACTATAACAAGCCAGATTATCGGGTATTCTTTTTGTTCTTTCATAGTTCCTCCTATGAATTGTTTGAATTATTCAGTTTTAAAAGTGCTATAGATATATAATACCACTTAGACAGTCTTTGTCAACTACTTCAAAACCTAAGATGTTTGGTACAATATACTCATGGATAGTCCATTACAAAAGCCATCTGTTGCTATTATCCGTGGAGGCACAGAAGATAGGCACAGAGAGCAGTCACTTTCATCGGGTGCTGCCGCATATCACACACTTAGAAGTGATTATGACGTAAAAGATATACACCTCACAATCCAGGGAAATTACGAGCTTCATGGTCGAAAGATAGACATTCATAAATTCATTAAAAACTTTGACGGTATTGTATTTCATACGCTTCAAGGTCAAGATGCTACACACTTTCAGTATCTATGTCGTCAGTACGACAAACCTAATACAGGTAATTTTCATACTCGGTATACAGAGGCTGATAAAACTGAACGGCGAGATATTTTGCGTAAAACCGGTGTCAGGACAATACCGTACTGGCGGCTTGCTGCTGATTATGATCAGGCCGACCTAACACTGTACGAATCAATCCTAAAAGAGCTTCGATATCCGGTAGTAATCTCACCACTTCCAGACACATTTTCGGTAAATGCACTTGTTGTAAGGTCAGAGGGGGAATTGCTAGAAGTTCTGGATACCTGTTTCTCACTGGACAAGCCAGTAACTGTTTCAGACACGTATCAAGGCAATCTGTATGCAACTATTGTGATGCAGTCCTTTCGAGATCAATCACCATATGTATTTCCAGCTTTTGAATTACTGCATTCTCATGATGTATCAAATGCGTATGATGCGGCCGATACCTCTCATCGACCACTCGCTACTCAGCCAACTCCTGATGATGTGATCGCGCTAGCCGAATCGGCCTTTAATGAGTTGCATCTACGTGATATTGCACGTGTGGATATTCTGGAAACGCCTGATAATGAATTGTACGTACTGGATGTTGATCCACATCCAGCGCTTGACCGGCACTCATTAGTTAGCGATGCAGCCAGTCGAGTTGGCGGTACAATGACAGAGGTATTATCAGCAGTAACACAACAGGCAAGTGGTCAGAAATCAAGCCGTCGCCGCTCTAAACACACCGTAAACGTATAGCTCAGTTGATATTTATACAATTTCAGCTATAATTTTACGGGTAAGACAAGCGGGCCCGTAGCTCATCTGGTAGAGCGCCTCACTTGCACTGAGGAGGTGGCAGGTTCGAGTCCTGTCGGGTCCACCATTAAAATACGCGGGTCTTGCTCAGCAAGATTCCGCGATTTTTATTAACACTCGATGCAACGCCTATTGACAAATAGTATTATTTATGTATTATAACGCCACGTTAAGAAATTTGTCATGAATACACAAACCAGTTCCACAATTACATCTGTATTAATCTCTGCTTCAGTTTTTGCAGTTATGCTTCTTAGTACCTTTACAATGGTAGCCGATGCAGCTCCATATCAAAATTACTTCACAGATACCGAGTCTGACACATCTTTTATGGATTGGTTGAATGATCAGGAAGACACAACACTGGCAAGCTGTGATACCTTTAATACTGTTTTTTCACAAAATTGTGGATCCCGTGAATCTAAGGATAACTCCGACATGCTTGCCGCTGTAGGTGCCGCTTTCTCAGAAGACGGTCAAGATGCTGATTCAAATCAAACCGGAAACGATGCTCAGGACGAAACTGAGGCCGTTGCTGTATCAATTAATGATCAGCGATGTGTCGATGAAGATGGAGTGGTTGAATTTGATTTTGAAAATGTGGATTCATATGAACTTACTATTGATGGTGATATTTACGAAGTGGCAGATATTAGTAATAAAGAGGTGAATTTCAAAACTTTTGCAGATCTAGCTGATGGATCTTATGTAATGGCCGCTTACAATGCTGGAGAAGATGATTCCGTCAGCTTTACTGTAGATTGTGATGGTGAAACGGTAGATCCTGGTTCACTAACAGCTAGCTGTAACGTAACTCCATCAGATCCAGAAATTGACAAGACTGTAACCTGGAGTGTCCAGGCAAATGGCGGAAGTGGTAGTTATAGTTATGAATGGACTGGTGATGTATCGGGGTATTCTTCATCTGTGGAGACTTCCTACAGCACTCCTGGAGAAAAAGAGGCATTTGCAGCTATTGAATCAGGCACTGAATTTCTAACGACTCGATGTGCTGTAGATGTACAGGGTGAAGAGGTTGATGAAGAGGCGACTCCACAAGCACGGACAATTGAAGAGTTCTAATCATGAATCTATTGTAAGTGCTTCCAAACACCATCCTTGTGATGGTGTTTTTTGCTGTAAATAATCAAGGTATACTGAAAATATAGTTAATATAAATACATATGGATATAACCCTATACCTTGCACAATTTCTTGGCACACTGTATTTCGTAATCAGCTTAGCTGCCTTAATAAATCGCTCTAAGGTAAGTGCAATGTTAAGTAATCTGCGTAATAGTGATGGTGCATTCTTTACGCTTGGCACAATTGTATTTACATTTGGACTGCTTCTCACGATGCTGCATAATGATTGGAGCAGTTTCCATGGAGTGTTGGTGGGAATCATAGCTTGGGGTGCCGTAGTTGAGTCACTGCTATACCTATTCTTACCGCGTAGATCACTTACAACATTGATAAGCAAGATAGATAACGATGATGTCATTACTGCAACTAGCATTGTTGGAATCGGTCTCGGTATCGCATTGATTATGTCTGGAATGTCTATTTAGTGCAAACGGCACATCACTTGAATTACCTGGGTGAAACTTTATAATAATCTGTATGAATTATACGGTTATCCTATTCTACAAATACGTAACTATTGCAGATCCTGAAGCTGAACGTGAGCATCAGCAGTATCTTTGTGAAAAACATGATCTTATGGGTCGTCTAATTGTGGCAGAGGAGGGGATTAATGCCACCCTGGAAGGTGGTGACGAGAATATTACTTCTTACATAGAAGACATGAAGGAGGATGAACGTTTTGAAGATATAGACTTTAAAAAGAGTCCTGGAACCGGCGTATCCTTTCCGAAGCTGTCTGTTAAGGAGCGACCAGAAATCGTAGCATCCTCCTTGGGAGGTGAAGTAGATCCAAAGCAGGAGACAGGTAAGCATATTTCACCCGAAACTCTACACAACTGGTTTGAAGATGATGAGGATTTTACTGTCGTTGATATGCGTAATGACTATGAAGTAATTAGCGGTAAATTTGAAAAGACTCGTCATCCTGGTATGCACACGTTTCGTGAGATTCAGGATGACGTAGAAAAGATAAAAGACCTTAAGGACAAGAAGGTAGTTGCTGTTTGCACCGGTGGAATCCGCTGCGAGAAGGCAACAGGCTTTCTTAAAAAACAAGGTTTTTCTAATGTGCATCAGTTGGAAGGTGGAATTCATCGTTATATCGAGAAGTATCCCGACGGCCACTACAAAGGAGCGTTGTATGTTTTTGATGGTCGTATGACAATAGATATGGCTGATAATGCGTCTGATCGTGATATTGTTGGAGAGTGTGAGTTCTGCGGGGAGAAGACAGAACAGTACGTCGATGATGACTCCACAACTCCATCACGGCAACTCCTTTGCTGTGATGACTGCTTTGCTCAGCGTTCAGATTCGCTGCGATTAGCTCGTAAGGAGGCAAATGTAGAACAGGGGTAATACATGGGCCTGTAGCTTAGTTGGTAAAGCGCATCGCTGGCAGCGATGAGATCAGGGGTTCGAGTCCCCTCAGGTCCACAAAATGTGATGAAATCATAACCTTTGATGTGGTCAGACTATTACATCAAAATTTTATTCAGAAGTTGTACCAGTACCGGCATCATCCGAAGTTTCGATAGTAGTCGTTGGTTCATCAGTAGGCTCATTTCCAAGCAGCTCATCTTCAGTTGCCCGTAAATCTGATCGCATCTCTATTACGTCTGCTTGTCCTTCATTTATATCTGATGTATCAGACTGATTCATCTGCGTAAACGCCAGTAGTGAGAACACAAGGGCTATAATGGCGAGTACAAGAGCTGACCAGGCAATAGTTTTTCCGTTTCTATGCTGTGCCATAAGCAAATTATGTTATATGATTAGTAGTACAGATATATTGTTACACCAATTATTATGAACGTAAAGGAAGACAAATTTATATTTACCAAGGAGCACAGGCGGCTTACCTATCTCGGGGCGCTGGCACTGGCCCCACTTTTTCTTACGGCTGTTGGAGTCTTGATATCATTTTTTACCAGCATCACAGTAGTCACAACCTTTCTTAATCTACTGCTATCGATTGGGTACGGACCACAGATAATATTATGGCTTGTACTGCCACTGGTAAGCATCCTGCTATCCTGGCGCGGTCTGCAACACGGAACAAGACGGTATTTACGCAAATGGAATTCCTTTTTGATTTGGACGGCCGGACTACTGTTTGGAGGTGTCCTTATTGTGGCTGTAATTAATCTATTTTAGGACTCTTTCCAGTTTTTTAGCTGTTCTACAATATCCTTCAATGGGGCAGTAATCTCACCATCCTCAACTCGCTCTTCAATATTTAATTCTTTGTCCGCCACCTCATCATCGCCAATCACACTAAAGGTTGGGATCTTTTTTTCATGAATGCTACGAATGCGTTTCCCGAGTGAGTCATTACCAGAGATGATCTCTACTCTGTATCCTGCTTTCTTAAGCTCCTTTTTAACATTCTGTGCATATGACTCATGCTCATCAGCAATAGGGAGGAGGGCAATCTGAATCGGCGCTAGCCAGAAAGGAAAGCTTCCGGCAAAGTGTTCGATAATTACCGACATAAACCTTTCAAGAGAACCAGCAATTGCCCTGTGAATCATTACTGGAGTTTTGCGTTCACCATCTTCGTCTGTGTACTCGAGCTCAAAACGTTCCGGCATTACAAAATCAAGCTGCACAGTAGCCAGTTGGCGTTCACGATCTAGTGCGTCATAAAACATAAAATCAATTTTTGGCCCATAAAAGGCTGCCTCACCTTCAACAACCTTCATATTAAGGTTGCGAGCTTCGGCTGCATCCCTCAGCGCCTCTTCAGCTTCCTTCCATCGATCATTATCTCCAAGGTATTCTTCAGGAGTTTCTGGATCGCGCACTGATAGTGATACCCAGAAACGATCCTTGTCCCACATATCAAGGGCAGTATAAAATTCTTCTATCACGGTTACGATCTGGTCAATCTCGTCATGCATTTGCTCAGGGGTGCAGAAGACATGCCCATCATCTTGTGTAATAGAGCGAACGCGAGACAAGCCCGATAACTCTCCGGACTGTTCATCACGGTATACCATTGTATTTTCAACAAATCGTAGTGGAAGATCACGGTAACTACGCATTTCTGAAGCGTAGATCTGTGTGTGGTGAGGGCAGTTCATTGGCTTCATTACAAACTCTGACTCCATACCTTTTACATGAAAAAGCTCTTCACCAAACTTTTCCCAGTGGCCTGACTTCTTATACAAGTCTGGTTTTGTGATGTGCGGAATTGCAACCGGCTGATAATCAAACTGTTCCTGAATCTGACTAATCTTATCTATTATTGCCTGACGCATAGCAGTACCTTTCGGAGTGAAAAGTGGTAATCCAGATCCCACAAGATCTGAAAAGGTGAATAGACCGAGTTCTTTACCAAGCTTTCGGTGATCACGTTCTTTTGCTTGCTCACGTTTCTCCTTAAAATCTTCAAGCTCCTCAGTTGATGGGAATGAAAGTCCATAAATACGAGTAAGCATTGTATTTTTTTCATCACCACGCCAGTAAGCACCGGCGACTGAATCAAGTTCAAAGCTTTTCGGATCGATCTCTTCTGAAGGATTGTCTGTATGTCCACCTCGACACAGATCAACAAAGCCATCACCGAAGACAACTGTTTCACTACTTAAAATACTCTCAAGATCGGGAATAGCGTCCTTCGGACCTGAGTAGTAGAGACTTATATCCTCACCAGCAGTTTCAATCTCATCAACCAATTCAAGCTTGTACTGATTTCCAGCAAAAACCTTACGAGCCTGATCAGCCGTTACTTCGTAATGCTCGAACGTCTCCCAGCTAGAGAGAAGCTTCCTCATTATGTTCTGCACCTTCTTCGTATCATTGGTTGAGAAATCAGTATCACCAAAATCAATATCATAATAAAAACCTGTATCAACTGCCGGGCCAAGCGTTAGCTTTGCATCTGGATAAAACTCAAGCACACTTCGTGCCAGAAGATGAGCCAATGAATGACGTGTATTATTGAGTGATTTGCTGTCTTCCATATAGAGAAATTGTAGCTTATATACTGAACATAAACAACTTATGTTCTATAATATTTTAATTCGATCAAGAATAATGCTGACCTCATCATTACGATTTGAAACCTGCCCCTCAACCACAACACAGGAATCCGTGATTAATGAATCTTTGTACTTTTCGTATGAGTCAGGAAATACAACAATCTCAATTGAATCATTCAGGTCGGCAACGCGGATAAATGCCATCTGATCACCCTTCTTTGTACGAATCACATTAATACTTTCCAAAAGCCCTGGAATAACAGCCTTTGGCATCTTTTTGTGGTTTTTCTTGATAAATGCAATATCTTTCTCTCTTTTCTCTAGCTTTTCACGAATCTTATCCAGTGGATGTCCGGACACGTACAATCCAAGTAGGTCTTTTTCCCAGGCGAGCTTTGTCTCCTTACTATGTGGTTCGCCGTCGGTTAATCGAAGTTTCGGTTGTGCGTCTGTTGTGGCGCCGCCAAATAATGACTTCTGGTCCTTTGAACGGGACCCAGCTTCTTTGGAGAAGGAGAGTAACTCATCGACATGAGCCAGCATATGGTATCGCTTTCCAAGTGAATCAAGAGCACCGCATTTGGCCAGTGCCTCAAGTGTCTTCTTATTGAAATTACGACCAGTGATACGAGTTAGTAGATCCTCAAGTGATGTAAATTTACCATGCTTTTCGCGCTCATCAATGATGGTCTGAGTGATTTTTTCGCCGACATGCTTAACGCTAAATAGACCAAACCGAATAGCCTCATGATCTCCTTCTTCTACAATAGTAAAGGTACCGAAAGACTCATTGATGTCAGGTGGTAGCACATCAAGTCCCATTCGCTCACACTCACCAATGATGTCGTGAATCTTATCGACATTACCTGCATCAGCTGTCAGCACAGCGGCCATGTACTCTTTTGGATAGTTGGCCTTCATGTAGGAGGTTTGATAGGCGACACGACCGTATGAGGCAGCATGAGCCTTGTTGAAGGCGTAGGCAGCAAAGGGTTTGATTCGTTCCCATAGATTATCTGCCAAAGAGGCGTCAATCCCATGCTCAATACAACCCTCCTTAAACTTCTTTTCCTGCTTGGCCATCAGTTCTGGAATCTTTTTACCCATAGCCTTACGGAACTTATCCGCATCAAGCCAGGAGTAACCGGCCAAGTGAATTGCGGTAAGCATGACATCCTCCTGGTAAATCAGTAGTCCGTATGATTGCTCCAGGAACTGCTTGAGATCTTCATGTGGATAATCAACCAACTCAGGGTTGTGCTTACGTTCAATATATTCCGGGATAAATTTCATCGGACCAGGACGATACAGCGCAACCATGGCATTGATGTCATTAATATCTGTTGGTTTAAGCTTTTGCAGAAACTGCGTCATGCCTTCACCATTCAACTGAAAGGTGCTGTGCGTATGACCTCCTCCAAGCATTTCGAAAGTTTTTTTGTCATCCAGTGGTATCTTCTCGATATCAATCTCTTCTCCGGTTCGATCATCAACTCGGTGAATAGCATCCGAAAGAATAGTAAGGTTCTTAAGTCCCAAAAAGTCGAATTTTACCAGACCAGCATCATCAACTGAGTGCATATCATATTGGGTAATAACCTCACCCTTCTTACTATCAACCTCAAGCGGGACATAGTTGGTTATCTTTTCTGGGGCAATAACAACACCGGCTGCATGAACCGAAATATGACGAGCACACCCCTCAACCTTCTGCGCCATATCAACAATCTCTCTGACCTTCGGATCATCTTTGTACATTTTTTCTAGTTCATCAGACTCATCTAAGGCGCGCTCAATTGTCATCTTGAATCCCTGACTTCCTAGCGGGATCTTCTTTGCAATGTCATCACCAAGACTGTAGTTGTATCCAAGTGCTCTGGTTACGTCTCGTATAGAACCACGAGCAGCCATGGTTCCAAAGGTACCAATTTGTGCTACACGCTCCTCTGTGTTTGTACCATATTTTTTACGGGCATACTGAATTACTTCATCGCGACGATCATCGGCAAAGTCCATATCGATATCTGGAGCAGATGGTCGATCAGGATTAAGAAATCGCTCAAACTGAAGGCCATAATCAAGCGGGTTTAGATTGGTGATACCTGCCAGATACGTAATCAACGAACCGGCCACAGAACCACGAATTGTCGTAAGGATGTCATTATCACGAGCGTAGGCGAGCAGATCAGCAACAACCAGAAAGTAGGAAGAGTACCCCTTGTTACGAATAATTCCAAGCTCATACTCTATTCTCTCAACTAATTTATCGGTTTTTTCCAGTCCGCGCCATTCAATTCCGTCATATACTAAGGTATTTAGTTCATCATCATAGGTACTGCCTTCGGGAATTTCAATATCCGGAAATACCCAGTTTCCGAGTTCAAGCTCGAGATTACATTGATCTACAATCTTCTCAATATTATTAAGAGCCTCTGGATGATCCTTGAAACGCTTCTTTAGCTCTTTGGGAGTAAGAAATGAAAAGTCACCACCTTCGGCAATGTAATTCCCACCAGTGGACTGGACGGCACGGAGCGTCTGACAAGCCTGGTGGTCTGACTTGTCGAGATAATAAATATCATGCCCGGCCACTAATGAAGTATTCGTATGCTTTGCTATTTTGACAATCTTTTCAGTTGCATCATTGAATCCGGGTATTTCTGGATGCCGAGTTATCTCAAGATAGGTATTTTCCTCACCGTATATTTTTTTATATTTATCAATGACTGTTCCAGCTCGTTCCGTGTCGTCAGCCTTCAGGGCATCAGTTACTTCTGAGTTACTAGCAGGCAGAATGGCGATAAGATCATCCTTGTAGCGTTCCATCAGTTCTGTATCCACACGAGGTGTGTAGTAAAAACCTTCAAGGTTAGCATCTGTAACGAGTCCAATGAGATTTTTATACCCTTTTTCACTCTTGGCGAGTAGAACTATTCGGTCCCGAGCTTTATCAATTCCGGCCTGTTTATCATTTCTTGTTCGTGGAGCAACATGCATCTCTACACCAATAATTGGTTTGATGTCAGCACTTTTACAGGCTTTATAAAATTTTATGGCTCCGTATAGATTATTTGTATCTGTAAGGGCTAAGGATGAAAGATTAAGCTTTTCAGCTCGATCCACCAATTCTGGAATCTTCGGAAGTGCCGACAGAAGACTAAAGTGGCTGTGTGTATGTAGATGCGTTATTGATGACATGTGGCAAACTGGATTACTGTACAGACATTATACAAGAGGTTTTATGCAGCTGATGATGGGGTAATATAAAGACATATGCAAAACGAGCAATTTGAAATCGGCATTGATGAAGCAGGTCGCGGTCCTCTGGCAGGTCCTGTTTCTGTTGGGATTGTTTTAACAAAGAAAGATTTTGATTTTGGCATTTTTCCACACCTGGCAGATTCAAAAAAAATGACTGAGAAGAGACGGGAGGCTGTAGTGGATATGCTAAAGGAAGTAGAGAAGAATTCATCAGACATCGCAACCAGGATAATTTTTTCATCAGCAAAGATTATCGACTCTAACGGAATAACAGATGCTATTCAGATAGCAATAAACAAAGGGCTTGAACAACTAAACCCTGACCCTACAGTAACAAACCTGTTTCTTGATGGGGGATTGAAGGCACCTGATAGATATACCAAGCAGAAAACAATTGTCGGCGGAGATGGAAGACTGCCAATTATTTCTTTAGCTTCTGTTATAGCTAAAGTAGCACGAGATAACTTAATGAAACAACATGATACTGAGTATCCTTATTATAACTTTTCACAGCACAAGGGATACGGAACAAAAAAGCACAGAAAAGCCATTAAAAGTCACGGTACTTCCAAGATACATCGAAGGACCTTTCTGAGGAATATACTGTAGCTAGCTGTTGACAAATATAATAATAAGCCTTACTATTGCTCGCGAACTAGTTATTTATAAAATAAAAAAAGGGTTAGATGTTACAACTATATAAACCTCGAAAGAATCGTATTTCTATTCGTAAAGAGAAGAAGTCACTCAATCTCACCGACACGATTGTAATGGCTCGGCAGTGTGAAGCATGTGATGGTCATCTGTTCACTTATCTATCTGCCGCTGGTATACTCAGTAAATACATTTCTGACAAACATAGTCTTAAAATGAACGTTGTTTTGGCAGATGGGATGATTCAGCTATACGCGAGTAGTTATCTCAATAACCCCGTGACTGCCAATGCGCAAAATTCCGAGGTACTGATTGTTCCTGCCAAAGTATTCACTGATGAGACAATAGACTCATTGCAAAAAGTTTTAGCAAGTTCATCACAGATTGATCACAAAGACTATCAATCTAAGCGAGTGAACGATACTTTGATGTCATATAAAGAAATAATGTCTGCTATTAATTCTGCTGATTGGGATAAATTTTCTATCACAAGAGGCGGTAACACAAATGTAAAAGGGGATCTTTTCGATTCCATCAAAATGCATTTTGAGATGGTGGATATCTCACTTCATGAGGCTCTCGATCTTCTTGAGAAAAGAATACGAGAGGAAGTACGAACGTAAAAACACCAAAAAGACCAGGCAAATTCGCCTGGTCTTTTTTTGATGAAATGTGTAAAACCCCTTGCTATTTTGAGCAAAGTTTCGTATACTCGTATGCATATGTCATCTCGTATGAGAAAAACTAAAGGGCAGACGGGTAACCGTCGTTCGCATCACTCTATTGACGAGCAACGCTTGTCAAAGGAGGATGGTGTATATCACCTTCGCCACCGTGCCAGCCTACAGACTGGAACCTATCGTGGGCGAGAAGTGATTGATGTTCGCTCTAAGCGCCAGAAACAGCTTGAACGAGCTCGTGACAAGGCTCGGGATCGTGGAGAGGATCCGGAATTAGTACAGGAGAAAGACGTAGAAACAAATCAGGAACTCAAGACAGACAACAAGTAGTAACGTTGTCTGTTTAATTTTACTTCATTCACAAATGGCAAATCGACATGTCTCACGCTCAGTAGTAATGCAAACACTCTTCGAGTGGGATTTTCGCGGCCAGACGTATAAATCTCCAGAACTATCCGCCGCACTGGAGCGTAATGCGCATGACTTTGCACCTGGTCTTGATGACTATTCTTATATATACGAACTACTTGATGGTGTTGTTGAGCATATTGAGGATCTGAATGATGTTATTTCTTCAGCAGCACCACACTGGCCACTTGAGAAGATAACCACAGTTGACCGAAACATTCTGCGAATTGGTCTATTTGAGCTTCTCTATGCTGATCGTAATGATGTACCGCCAAAAGTTGCTATTAATGAGGCGATTGAACTAGCAAAAGGATTTGGTGGGGACGCAAGCGGATCATTTGTAAACGGTGTTATCGGGGCAGTTTACAAGGAGATTGGTGAGCCAGAAAAAGATCAGACCTCAAGCAGTAACATTAAGGATATTCCGTTTGATGAAATGCCTGTCGAGCGACTCGGTGGTGCGGTAGTATATGCAGAAAACGATGGAGTCATTGAACTCGCACTTGTGCATGACGTATTTGGCCACTGGACACTATCAAAAGGCCATCTCGAGAGCGAGGATGTTAAGGAGGAAATCCAGCGTAAAGTTGAAGAGGAAATAGGACTTGAAATTGTACTTCAGAATAAACTTGGTGAAAACGAGTATGTAGCAGCTGACCCTGATAAAGGAAAGATACGGAAGCAGGTTACCTATTATCTTGCATCAACAGAGTACGCAGATCTTAAGCTCCCTGAAGACAAAGGAGGTCTTGATGATGCAAAGTGGTTTCCACTAACAGAAATCGTTGATCTTAATTTCTACGATGACATTATGCCGATCGTCACCGATGCTATTGAGTATCTACTAGAAGATGATGAAGAATAAATACCTATGCAAGAAACTGATCTGAAAAAATTTGAGAATAAGATTAACGTTCATTTCAATGATAAAAGTCTGTTATTACGTGCATTCACACATCGCTCATATCTGAATGAGCATCCCAAAAAAAACATTAAGAACAATGAGCGTCTGGAATTTCTCGGCGATGCAGTTTTGGAGCTAGCAGTAACTGATCATCTTTTCTTAACATATCCAGATAGACCAGAGGGGGAGCTAACAGCCATACGGGCTGCTCTGGTCAACACATTATCAATATCTGCAGCTGCAAACGAGCTAGGTGCTGAAGTTTTTCTGCGTTTATCTAAAGGTGAGGCAAAGGATACTGGACGTGGCCGAAGATTTATTCTGGCCAATACGTATGAGGCAATAATCGGGGCTATTTATATCGACCAAGGGTACGGCCTGGCTGCTAAATTTATTGAAAACACGCTACTGCACAATGTCAATGATATTGTTGAAAATGAACGATGGCGTGATGCCAAGAGTGTGTTCCAGGAGCAAGCACAGAAACATGCCTCAGTTACACCAACGTACGAAATAATTGATGAAAATGGTCCTGACCATGACAAGGTATTTACTGTTGGAGTGTTTTTAGATAATCAACAGATTGCAACTGGCACCGGAAAAAGTAAGCAGGAGGCCGAAAGTGTTGCTGCAGAAGTAGCATTAGAAGAAAAAGGATGGGAGTAAAGGCCTGCGTGATACAATACTATTTACATAAGAAGCCTTACAAATAATGCTTAAATCACTAGAAATAAACGGATTCAAATCATTCCGTAGTAATAGTACGCTGGAATTTGGCGCTCCCATCTCGGTCATCGTTGGCCCGAATGGATCCGGTAAATCAAACACTGCCGAGGCCTTTCGGTTTGTTCTTGGAGAGCAGTCTTTGAAGGCATTACGAGCACGTCACAGCGATGAGCTTCTCTATAATGGTGGTCATGAAGGCAAACGAGCTAACAGAGCTAGTGTAAAGGCTGTTTTTGATAACAGTAGTAAACAACTTAATATAGAATATTCCGAAGTAGTGATTGAACGTATTATTCAACGAGGGAACGCAAGCGAGTACCGAATTAACGGTAGCCGGGTGCGACTTAAGGATGTTGACGATCTTCTATCTGATGCAAACATAGGAACTTCACGACATCATATAATTTCACAAGGTGAGGCAGACAGAATTTTGAATATTTCAGAACGTGAACGAAAAGGTGTTATAGAGGATGCACTTGGACTACGTAGATTTTATCAACAAAGAAGGGAGGCTCTGCAAAAATTGAAAAAAACAGAAAATAATCTTTCTCAAGTATCAGAAAGGCTTCGTGATCTTAAGCCAGAGCTAGATTTTCTTTCACGACAAAAGAAACGTATCGATGAGACAAAGGAACTTCGCACAAAACTTACAAAAAAATACCAACAATACTTTAAACGAGAGGTACTGCTGCTAAATTATCGTGAAGAGAAGCTAGAAGAACAATTACTATCACTACAGAAAAGTAAAACCCAGTTTGAACAGGATATCAATGAGACCAAGAAGGCAATAGACGCCACAGAAGTAACAGAAGAGAACGTAGAGAATACCGAGATTCCTAAAATTAAGAATAAAATTCATGAGATTGAAAACCGTTTATCTGAAACAACTCGGAGGCTTGGCGAGGTGAGTGGTCAATTACAGACATTGCGACGTCAAAATAATAAGCAAGCAGAAAAGAATCAGATACGGATCGATGATGATAGACTTATCTCACACGAAGAAACGCTGTCTTCATTGCTGCAAGAGTTAAATGAAAACAAAGCAGAGGAGCAGAGTATTACCGTATACAAAAAACTGCATACCGCTGTACGAAAATTCCTTGATGACATTACTCACATAAAGAGTGAGTCTGTTGACACTAGTGATACAGAAAAGGAAATACATGGCCTAGTAGAGATGCAGACAAATATAGAACAGCGGAAGCAAGGTCTGCAACAAGAAAAAGAACGGCTTCAGCATGAAAGGGAAGAAGTTGAAAAAAAACAACGTGAAGAGACTGGATTGCAACATAAGGCAGAAAAGAAACTTGTTGAGCTAAAAGGTAGGCTTGAGAACATCTGCTCAAAAATTGAGCGTTACCAAGAGCAGCTGTCAGAAAATAAAGATAAGAAAGCTGATGTGGACGACGAGCAATCTGAAGCCAGAATTCTGTGTGGACAGGAGGCGCTGAAGACCGAGAATGCAGCATACGTCGATTCATCAGGCAGTGAGGTGTCTGAGGTCGAACTCATGGAAAACAGCAGTCAGAGATCAAATAGGGAATTTAGTCGACAACTCGAGAGGCTGAAGATTAAACTCGAAAATACTCGAGTAAGTGATGAGAAGGAGGTGCTTTCTGAGTTTAATAGAGTCAAGGATCAGTCCGAGTTTCTTCATGGTGAAATTTCTGATTTACGTACATCAAAAGAGTCTCTCCTTGAATTAATTTCCGACATTGAAGAAACAGTAGCCCGTAAGTTCGATGAAGGTGTACAGGCGATAAATAAAGCATTTTCTGATTTTTTCAGTACTATGTTTGGAGGCGGTGATGCCAAACTGTCAATCACAAAACATCCAAAGGGTAAAAATGTCCGAGTGGAGGACGTGGACGAAGATCCAGAGGAAACAGAAAGAGGCATAGATATCAGCATCAAACTTCCAAATAAAAAAGTTAGCGGACTCGGAGTACTTTCTGGCGGTGAGCGCTCATTGGTGTCAATCGCATTATTATTTGCATTGTCTCAGATTAACCCACCTCCATTCATTGTGCTGGATGAGGCTGATGCCGCACTAGATGAGTCTAATTCACAACGGTTTGGTAATATGATAGAACGACTATCAGACAGGTCGCAACTTGTCGTAGTTACACATAACAGAGAAACAATGGCGAGAGCTGACATCCTGTACGGTGTTACCATGGATCAAGCAGGTGGATCCCGTCTCCTCTCGCTGAATTTTACAGAAGCCATGAATACAGTTGAAAGCTAATAATATAAATACACCATTATGCCTAACGATGAAAAGCCAGCAGTGAATAAGTCAAGTCACGAGGTTGATAAGGATCCCCTTCGCATTGAAAACCTGGACAAGGATCTACGTGATCGTATCCATGTAATTAGACGAGAATTTATTCGCGGTCTAAGCTTTATTCGTCAACATGACCACTCAGTCACGTTCTTCGGATCAGCTCGTTTCAGTGAGGATAATCCGTACTACCAAAAAGCAGTTGCTGTTGCAGAAGGAATTGCTGAAGCGGGCATAGATATCGTTACCGGAGGTGGGCCCGGAATCATGGAAGCAGCAAATCGTGGAGCTGATAATGTAAAAGGTGAAGGGAAAGGGCATTCGCTTGGGCTCAATATTACACTTCCCGAGGAGCAACTTCTAAATCCATATGTTAATTACAATGAATCATTTCACTACTTCTTTTCTCGCAAGGTGGCATTGACGTTCTCGGCTGAGGCATACCTCTGCTTTCCGGGTGGATTTGGAACTCTTGATGAATTTTTTGAGATACTGACCTTGGTGCAAACAGGAAAGATTGTAAAGGTTCCAATTGTGATGGTTGGCACGGATTTCTGGAACCCTCTACTTGATTTTATTGAAAATATTCAGAAGGAAAAGTTTAAAACCATAAGTCCAAATGACACCAACCTGTTTACCATTACCGATGATGTCGATGAAATTATTGAAATCGCCAAGAACGCCTCGATGCGTAACGAGTGATATAGTAAAAGTCTAGCAAAAACAGATGAAGTCAAAAAGACCAGAGAGGATATCTCTGGTCTTTTCTGTATAAAATATTATTTTGTGTTTACGCTGGGATTACGTCAACAAACTTTTTCTTTTTCGTCTTACCATTGAAGCGCGTGCGGTTTTTTTCTCGGAATCGTACAGTACCGGCTGACTTTGCAAAAAGGGTATGATCTTTTCCGGTACCAACATTCTCTCCTGCCATAATCTTTGTACCACGCTGACGAACAATGATAGCACCCACTTTTGCGTGAGCACCATCCGATAACTTAACACCCAGATACTGAGGGTTTGAGTCACGTAAGTTTGAAGCTGTACCAGCTGATTTCGTTGTTGCCATAGTTAATAACGTGTATTATTTACGTAAGTAAGTATACATAAAATGATCCAGCACATCAAGCAGAAACTACAGTATATACCATTCGATATCTTTATAGCCATACTAATTGTTCTTATCGGCTTCTGTGCATTTGCCTTGGGGTGGACTGCCAGAGGAGAGCAGCAGAGTCATCCTGTACAGGTTGAGAAGATTCCGTTTTCAAATGCAGAAACAGCCGGGCTTTTCGTAGGATCAATAAATTCTGATAAGTATCATTACCGATGGTGCGCAGGAGGGGAGAGAATAAGTGCTGAAAATAAAGTATTCTTTGATACCAAGGAAGCAGCTCATGCGGCAGGATATCAACCGGCTTCCAACTGTCCTGGCCTGTAAACGTGAACATTTTAACAGTTATCAGTATGTACTTGACATAAGTTATATAAATAGCTATTATTTATATATGGCTGACGGAATCAAAATATTCATACGCGCCGTAATTAAAGGCGTTTCAGGATTTATCATCATACCGATGGGGATCTTTGTTGATCAGGTAAAGCCAGGCTGGGAAGTCGCCAGTGTTCCGGTGAAAATATTTACTGGCATGATTTTAGTACCAATGGTTATTTTTCTATACTTCGCGATGCCATGGTGGCAGAACTTTAAGATTTCTTAATGCGCTAGGCGTCCAGCTCATCGCCACCATGAAATTTCCCATGAATATCACGCAACTGCTTATCAGTTACGTGCGTATAGATCTGTGTCGCTGTGATGCTGCTATGTCCGAGAAATTCCTGCAGGATACGAATATCAACACCTTTTCGTAGCAGGTCAGTAGCAAATGAATGTCGCAGTACATGTGGAGTTGTGTCTTGCGGTAGTCCTGCTTCAACAGCGTACTTCTTTACTCTTTTTTGAATAGAACGAGCAGTAAGCCGACGTGAAGCGTCTTTCGGTGCCCGATAGTTAACAAAGAGAGCGGCATCCTCATCCTTACGACCATCGAGGTAGCGAGCCAGCCATGTTAGCGCGCGTTTTGAAAAATATACTGTACGTGTCTTTTTTCCTTTACCGGTAATACTTAATTCTAGTTCGTCTTTTTTAAGTGAGTTAGAAATCTGTTTACGATCTAATGCGACAAGCTCTGATATGCGCATGCCAGTAGAAAAAAAGGTTTCAAGAATAGCCCTGTCTCGTAGACCACTCTTACTGGTTACATCAGGCTTCGCAAATATTTTCTTCAGTTGATCAATCGAAAGATTTCGGACTTCGTCACCAGAGTCATCCTTCGGAAGAGTAATTTTATCCGGTGGAAGGGAAGTAATGTCTCGCTTAGCAAAGTAACGCAGGAGGCTGCGAAGTCCAATAAGGTAATACTGTTGCGTACTTCTCTTCAGTCCCTCAGGTTTTTTTTCAGTTGTATGTCGCGCTAGGTATATACGATACTTCCATACATGATCTTCGGAAAGCTCATGCGGTTTCAGATCTGTGAGATCATTGTTTCTCAGCCAATCAAAGAAACGTTCGAGAAAGCGAGCATAATTTTCCTGTGTGGTTGAGGCTAGACCTTTCTCAACATCAATCCAGTCCAGGAAGTCATTGAGGTGTTTAATTATAGGTGTAGAGCTTTCTTTCATGTATTAGAAGTACGTTAGGGCTGTATGCATTGTAGCTGATATGCGGGTACTCACAATCTCCCCTATATGGTCGGTTAAGTTAAATTATGCGAACCTTATCCACAGAGCGAATTATATCATGTCGTTATGCATAAACCACTTCTCTTCCGATGCGTTTCCTTTAATCAGGTTTAGAAACTTTTTACAGATCCTTCTTATACTAATATATGCCTCCCCGTTGCATTTATTTACAATAAATGAATCATGATCCTACCTCCGCTAAATTTGCTGCCTTGTTCCTGATCATGATCTCTTCATCAGACCGTCTATATCGGTATCTTTAGAGCTCACTGGCTTATATTGCGGTCTATATAGGTATCAGTACACCTCTTTAGACAAAACGTCGCTCTATGGGCAAATTAGAGCGTTTTAGTATTATATGCCTAATATAAGGGCTATAATGCGGCTTTATCTATAATTAAGTTAATTATCCGAATATATAGCGGCTATTCAGTTGACTGCTGAATAAGATCAACAATAGCATCTATAAGATACAGTTTGATATATCCATAGATCAAAATGGCCGGCTGAAAGACGAATCTTGCTAATGGTTTCTGTAGATGTGTTGTGTAAAATTCTTGCACAATGTCACGACTGTTGTTTATGAAATTTGCGACATCAATACCATCTATTGCATTCCTTATATCAACTCCGCTAACCAGAAGCAATCCGATTGCAACAATTAGAAAAATAATTATGCGAATGAATCCAGTAGATGTTTTCATAATCTAAATCCATTATTACATAGCTGGTAGATAATCCATCGAGTTAAGATAACTGTCAAGTGGTGATACAGGGATCATGGCTGAGGCACAATTTGTACGAGACTTCACATCTCCAAGTCGTACAATGTCTACATCCTGTCGCACATACGTTGTTAGGTGCAAGTGCGGCCCGGTTGAGTACCCAGTATTTCCAACGTAACCAATTCGATCTCCTCTAGCCACTGTATCACCCGCAGATTTTGAAATTTGAGAAAGATGAGCATACAATGTTGAGACACCAGTCGGATGATCAACCAGTATCCATTTTCCGTATGAGTAGCAGCCGCTTATTGCATCAGTATTACCAGAACCACGAATCGTACCTCCAGCTACAGCTGTAACCGGAGTCCCAATCGGAGCTCCGAAATCAGTACCATTGTGAAATGGTCGACCGTACACGCCGGGGTTACGTTTGGCAAACTCGGTACCTCCAAATAACTGTGTAATGACAACCGGAGAGACCGGCCATGAAAAACGAACGGCGTTAGAGGAAATATTTACATCACTTGCCTGTGCATTTAAGCGTTCCTCAAATGAACGCAGTTCGGCTTCAAACTGCTCCTTTAGTCGCTTACGTTCTGCAATTATTTGTTCATACTGTGTTGCTTCTTGATTAGTGGCTGACAGAAGAGCGGCTTTTTCCTGCTTCTGATTTTCTATAATTGCCTGCTGGTCTGCGTACTGGTCCCGGAGCTCACTAAGTTCCTCTCTCTGCTTATGTGCAGACTCCTGACGTTCACGCAGCGTCTGCCTGCTGGCTCTTAATTCATTAAGCTGTGTCTGGATTCGTGATTGGATCTGCTGAAGCTGATCCATTTTACGCCATGCTTCATCAAAGGTTTCAGCACTTAAAAACGTCTCCACGAATGTCTGATTACCATTTCGCTGCATCAGCTTTACCATTTCTCCAATTGCCTCATTGCTCTGGTGCATTCGCTGCTCAATCTCATTAATAGATGATTCAAGTTTTGATATTTCTTGTCGTGTTCCGCTGATTGAGCTTTGAGTTTGACTAACCTGACCAGAAATTCTATCAACAGTATTATCAAGAGTCGATACTGCAGACTGTAGGGTTGATTGCTCTTCCTGTGTGTCCTGTAACTCAACTTCATACTTATTAATCTCTTCCTCAAGTTCATCAATGCGCTCACTTCGATCCTGAATTTCCTCTTCTAGTTCATCGCTTGACTGTGCAGATACTGCAATTGCCCCACTTAGCATAAGAAGTGAGGCTGTAAATGTAAGTAGCGTAAATTGTAGAACCTTAGTTGTCATTTTTTAGTTTAGAGACAGCTGTGTTCAACCGCTCAGTTGTTTCCTTCTTTCCGATCGCAGCAGCGATCATGAATGGTCCAGGTGATTGCTTCTGACCACTTAATGCAAAACGTGTGGGCCATAGTACGTTTCCGCGACCAATTTCACTGGCATAATCCCACACAGCGTCTTTTACAGATGTGACTGTAAATTCAGTATCTGGGACGTCTGCGAGTAAGTCACTCACTTTTTGCAGGTACGTTGCTGTCTCTTCAGAGGTATCATCCTTCCAGGAGATATCTACAGCTCCATAGTCTGGTGCTTCAAATAGGAACTCAAGTTCTCCAGCCTCTGCCATCTTGGTAATATCAGAAAAAAACTCCACACGCTCCCGAAGTATTGGTAGGGATGTCCGTAAGCGCTCGAGGTCATACTGCGGTAACTTAGAAATGTCAGCCGGTATCACCTCACGCACATGATCATAAAACGTCTCCTCATCCATTTCAATAATGTACTGTCGATTCACCCAGCGCAATTTTTCCTCACTAAATGTTGCTGGACTTTTCTGGACTCGATCAATACTGAACGCGTCAATCAATTCAGATGGATTGAATATCTCCTGGTCATCACTGGGGTGCCATCCAAGTAAAGCAAGATAATTAATCATACCTTCAGGCAATACCCCCATCTCCTTGTAAACATCCAAACTAGTTGCTCCGTGACGTTTTGATAACTTCTTACCATCGTCACCGAGAATAAGAGGAATATGTGCATACTTCGGAGATGGTACATCCATGGCTTCGAGTAGAAGTAATTGACGAGGTGTATTCGCGATATGCTCATTCCCTCGCATTACATGAGTAATACCCATCTCATGATCATCAATTACTACAGCAAGATGATACAATGGCTCATCTACACTTTTTGCAATCACAAAATCACCAAGATCAGAGGTATCAACTGATATTTCGCCGCGAATCATGTCCTTAAAAGTAATTATTTTATTTGGATTTTTAAATCGTATAACCTCATCTCTACCACCTTCTTTTTCAGATTCATCAGATAGATAAGCAGCTCCCGATTCAAGCATCTGCTCTATGTATCCTTTATATATATCTGTTCGCTCACTCTGCCAGTATGGTCCATCGTAATCAATACCAAGCCACTCAAGACCGCTCTTGATATTCTCTGCGTATTTTTTATCACTTCGCTCTTTGTCTGTATCCTCAAATCGTAAAACCACACGCCCATTATGATGTTTGGCGTATAGCCAATTAAAGAGTGCTGTTCTGGCTGCACCAATATGAAAATTTCCAGTTGGACTTGGTGGAAAGCGTGTTACGACTTCATTTTTTTTTGACTCAGTCATATATAGATTGATTATTTATGCTTACGAGCAATATGAATAATTTCACCGGCAATAATAGAGGCAGCTTCAAGGCGTGAGAAGTTTGCTGCTGCTTTTGTCATTCTTTCATATCTGTCTTGATCCTGCATTATCTTTTCGATCTCAGAAAGTAGTATATCATCTCCTAGATTAGCTTCATCAATAACAATTGCCGCACCTGTAGAAGCATATGCATATGCATTTTTTCGCTGATGATCAGCATGAGCAATATCAAGTGGAATCAAAATACTCGGTACTGCCCAGGCAGCTATCTCAAAAATTGTTGAGCCTGCGCGAGAAATAATAATATCGGCAGCGCCGGCAGCCATTCGCATAGCGTTTTCATCAAGAAAACCAAAAGGTTTGTATCGTCTTCGTAGCGACTGCTTTGTTCTTGATAATTCAGAAAAGAAGAAATCCGTTGTCTCCTGCACACTCTCCACATTATTCTCACCTACCTGATGTATAACATAGTATGATTCAAGAAGTCTTGGTAGCGTCTCTAAAATAACACTATTAATTATCTGAGCTCCTTGTGATCCTCCAAGAATAAATATAACGGGTATATCCTCATCCATCTCAAGAAATTCACGGGCACCAGACTGAGCTGGATCGACAACGTCCCTTCGAATCGGGTTTCCTGTAAGCGCAACCTTCTCTTCTGGAAAAAATTTAGTTGCCTGGGGAAATGACACTGCAATCTGCTCTGAAAATGAACCAGCCCAGCGGTTAACACGCCCAGGAACACTGTCAGATTCATGGATAATAATAGGAATACGAAGCAGTCTCCCAGCAACAAGAACCGGGAAACTAGCATACCCTCCTTTGGCAAAGATTACATCAGGATAGATAACAAATACTGTCCACAAGGCTCTGATTATCCCCCACCCCGTCTTAAACCAATCAAAGAAATTTTTCAGTGAAAATCCAGGCCTAGACTTACCTGCTTGTACAGATTTGTACGTAATGCCATACTTATTCAAGACCTCCTGATCGTAGGAATCAGGAGCAAGATAATAAATATCAGGATCCGAAATAAGTTTCTCTTCCTTTGATTGCTCATACAAGGAGTCAGCCACCGCCATTAAGGGGTAGAAATGACCACCGGTTCCGCCACCAGTAAGTACTATTCGCATGATTGTAATCGATTATCCATATATAGATATAGTAGCATCTTTTCGATATTATTTTGAGGCATATCGAGACACGTTTAAAATAATACCAACTGAAATTAACGCCATAAGCAATGCTGATCCTCCTTGGCTTATAAATATTAGCGGCAAGCCGGTAAGCGGTAAAACTCCTATCAGTGCTCCAATATTAACAAAGGATTGTGCTGCGATAGTCGTAACCAATCCCACAACCAGAAGCTTACCAAATGTATCCTTGCAATTGACTGCAATCTTGTATCCCCTCAGTGCCAGAGCTGTGAATAATCCAATCAAAATGACGGCACCTACAAATCCCCACTCTTCCGCAAAAACAGCGAAGATTGAATCTCCGAGTGGCTCAGGTACATAGTTGAATTTCTGGATACTTTGCCCAAGGCCACGACCAAACCACTGACCTGACCCAACCGCTATTAAGGATTGTTTTATCTGGTATCCAGCCCCAAGCGGATCAACTGCTGGATTTATAAATGTTAAGAGACGATCCTGAAGGTACGGACGTATGTAAACAAGAATAGATAGCCCAACAGCTCCTAGCACCCCAAGCCCAAGTATGTGAATCAAGCGTGCACCTGCAGCAATAAACATTGCAGCAGCAGTTAATCCAATTACGAGAAAACTGCCTGTATCCGGTTGTGCAAAAAGAACTCCGGCCACAAGGCCAAGAGCAATCAGTAATGGAATTACACCGAAAAGAACTGTCTTCACCTTATCTCCGGCATGTGAGAACCAGGCAGCCATTATTACCACAAATCCAATTTTAAGTAATTCCACCGGCTGAAATGAAACACCAAATATATCAAGCCATCGCGTTGCACCGTTGTATGTAAATCCAAGACCTGGAACAAATACAAGTGTTGTAACAATGAGAGACAGAAGAAAGAAAGGAAGTGCAAATCGCTCCCAGTATGTATACGGAATATGAGATACACCCCAAAGAAAGGCAAAGCCAGCAACGATACCTAGAAGAAACTGACGGATAGCAATAGACCCGAAACTCACTTCCCCCTGAGCAAACAAACCAAGCGAGGCAGATATAAAAATAAGAAATCCAAAAGTTACCAAGGTGACAGTAAGCCAGAAAAAAAGACTATCCCATTGTTTTGGTTTTCTCTTTGGCATAATTATCCACCAATATTTAGAAGAGCAATAATCGTACCACTAATAGCACAGACGATACTGACTACCCAGTAACGCATTGTCACCTTTGCTCCTGACCACCCCATGGCTTCAAAGTGATGGTGCAGTGGTGCAATGTGAAATATTTTCTTTCCACGAAATTTGACTGATAGCAATTGAATAATACTGGATGCTGTTGTAGCCACTAGTGGCAGACCAATTATCAACAGCGTAAAAACCTGGTTGGTTAAGAATGCGACAACTGCAAGTGTAGTCGTTAATGCCATTGTGCCTGTTTCAGTCATATAAAATCGAGCCGGAGGTATGTTAAACCAGAGAAACGCTAGAATACCGCCAACAATCACAAAACAGAAAGCTGCAAGATTGATCATCCCAAGTGCAAATGCAATAACTCCATAGGCACTGAAACTAGTGGCAAAAACGCCACCTGATAAACCGTCGATACCATCAATAATTCCGGTAGAATATACTGCCATCATCACTAGCACAAAGAAAGGAATAAACAGCCAGCCGAGAGCTACGCTGCCTACAAACGGAACTGCAACACTGCTAATACCAAGTTTTGCATAGAACCACCATGCACCAACAGCCCCCATAAGTGCCACAACACTAAGTCGTTTTCTTAATGATAGTCCGCCCGCTAAGTAACTTTTAGTTCCAGAAATTTCAAACCAGTCATCAATAAGACCCACAACGGCTCCACCGAACAGCGTAAACAGCGGTAACCATGTCTGTGAACGACTAAAGAAATTTAGCTTCTCTAACCAAAAGCCATCAAACCTACCCAGAAGTGCAAAAAAAGCAGTAGTCAGAAGTACAGCAATCCAGATAATTGATCCGCCCATACGTGGCGTTCCTGTCTCCTTCTCCTTATGTAATTCATTGAAAACCTTTGCTTCTCGTCCATCGGGGGTTGTCTTGCCACTTTTTCGTTTCCACATTTTGTTGGCATAAAGAAAATCTGTAATGCCCGGTGTGATGATTATACCTATAAAAAAAGATACTACTGCCGGAGCAAATATTGCTATTGCATTGATTGTGGTTGGGTCTAGACCAAACATTATATTAGAAATTAGTACTATTATTAGACATCGTATCAGTGTTGCCAAAATGCTGCTTAGTTGCATTATAAAGCATCTCCATGTCAGTAAATCGTCCATTCTGAGTTGATCCAAGAACCACAATCACTACAGGATTATTAAGCTGAAAGCCCATCACGAGATTTCCGCCCGCGAGTACAGTATACCCCGTCTTGGAGCCAAGAATATTTGAATAAAGAGATAGTTTTGAGTTTGTGTTATGTGAAGAATATGTTACTCCTTCATTAGATTGAAAGACGCGTGAGGAGACAGTTGTTGGCTCCAGAAGCCCCTGATTAGTATTCAGGATATATCCAAATAATCGTGCGACATCCCTAGCATTTCCATAACCACCACTGATCAATGTTTCGTTTAAATCAAGTCCTGACGGGTTAAAGAAATAAGTAGATTCTAAATTAAGCTCTCTTGCTTTATCATTCATGTCCTCAATAAATGCCTTTGCATAATATCCATCAGCCGGACTGTCGCTTGCGAATGAAGCAATAGCCCGTGCTGCATCATTTGCAGAACTCATCAACATGAATGAGATGAGATCTCTGATATTCCAGGTCTGCCCTGCAACTAATCCGCTATTTCCGTATGCATCTAAATGCTGGCGTGTGATCGTGATCTCTTCATCATCAACACTCTCTAATGATTCTGCAGCCACAAGAGCAGTCATAAGTTTTGTGATTGATGCTAGCGGCATCTCTTGCTCAGAATTCTTCTCGTAGAGAAATGAATTGGTTTCTACATCCCAGACAACTGCCGCGTCTGCCTGAATTTTCACAGAGGATAAGTCTGGTTGTGTATACTCAACCACTTCATCATTATTATCAGATTTTTTATTTTCGTCTGCAACCTGTGTAGATGAGGTGCTTGTATCTGAAGAATTTACAATGGCGTCAGCATCTTCTGTCTGAATACCACGAACATCAGAACTAAAATTTTGCGATGCATCTACCGCTAGAGATGGAACAGGGTCTTTTGTGGTTATGCCGTCTGTTTTTGTGGTAAGAAAAAGTAATAAAAGTATTATTGAAAGTATTGATACTATCATTAACGCAACAGTTTTATGCTGCTGTAGATATGAGTCAATTTTTTTAATAACTTTCATATTATGTATATTTAACCCTGATCAGGGGTACGAGTATCTGACTGCACAAACTCCCGCAGCTGCTCTCGTGTGTTGCTGTAGTCAGGTAGTTCTTCTGTCTGAGAAATACCAAGATGAGCCAATGCATCACTCGTTACTGTGTAGTACGAAACACTATCCTTTGTGCTAGAGGTGACTAAACCGCGAACCGATAAATTACGTAATACTGCTCTTGAGTTTACTCCACGAATAAAATCAATCGTCATTTTCTGAACCGGTGACAGATACGCCACCACAGCCAGTGCTTCTGACTGTGCATCAGTCAGGTCACTGTTGACCTCCTTCTCTTCAATATCACGAATAAATTCGCTAAATTCTTTTGAAATTACTAATTTAGCAGAATCATCATGAAGTATGAGGGATACACCACGGCCTTCGAGCTCAGACTGAAGTTTACTTAGCCTCTCATCTAAAAACTTAGTTGAAATATCGCAATTTTTTGCAATATTCGAATACGACTCAGTGTCTCCAGAGTAAAATAAGTAACTTTCAATTTTAGCTGTATCTGAAACTGACATAGTTATGATTGATACTTTATTAAAATATCTGTGAAGATATTGTCCTGATTTACAGTAATCTCACCCGACTTGATCAGCTCAAGAATAGCCACGAACATCACAACCTGGTCACGCTTATCGTCAGAACGTACTGCTGCAGAGAATGTTACTGATCGAGCTTGCCTACACCTGTCTCGAAGACGGTCAATTTCCTCTGAAAGTGAAACTTTTTTTTCAATCTGTGCAGTAGGCAAACTTTCTTTCGGAAGTGTTGTTACAGATTTCTTGGCTTTCTCAGCTAATACTTCAGCCGTAAGCGTATTACCAGGTGCAAATACCCGTTCTTCATCTTCTCTTTCTGGTGGTGAAACCGAAAACAAAATGCTGGATCCAAATATGTTTTCAAGAACAGCTTTTCGATCCTTGATAATCTTATAAGCCCTCAGCCTATCTTCCAACTCATTTATTTCTTCTTGGTCATCAGTTGATATTGTATCTGGAAGCAATGACTTTGACTTCGCAAGTACAAGCGTTGATGCAATTCGGACAAACTCAATCTTATTATCTACCGTCTCTTTATTGGATGCTACGTACTGAACGTAATCATTAGTCACCTTCGCAAGTGATATATCATTAATATATAACTTGCGTTTTTCTATCATTGCCAGCAACGTACTCAACGGCCCTTGAAAACGCTCTGTTTGTACCACAAAGTCTGTTTTCATAATATCATTTTTCACTCCTCATCGTCCGCTGATTCATTAATATCAAGCTCTAGACCCAACTCTGATAGTTGTTTGGGTGATATCTGAGACGGTGACTGCATCATAGGATCCTTCCCTTCACCATTCTTTGGAAATGCGATTACTTCACGTATGTTCGGCTCTCCTGTTAGCAGCATGGCAATTCGATCAATTCCAGGAGCAAATCCACCATGTGGTGGTGTTCCGTAAGAAAAAGCATCCAGCATGTGACCGAAGCGTTCCTGCTGTTCTTCATCCGTGATGCCAAGTAACTCAAACATTCTTCGCTGAACATCTGGTTCATGTATACGAATGCTACCACTGGATAGCTCATAACCATTGAGAACCAAGTCATAAGCGTTGGCACGGATTGATAGCAACTCCTCTTCACTTAAGTCATCGCGGAGGAACAACTCTTTGTCTTCCTCTTTTACAGAACAAAACGGGTGATGCATTGTGCCGATGCTTCCGTCATCTTTTTTCTCGAACATCGGGAAATCAATTACCCATGCAAATGCAAGTTCATCATCATCTTCTTTATCATCACGTAGATCAGGTTTATCATTTCCGTACTTCTCTATCGACTCCTCATAAGTTAATCGCTTAAACGGCTCATCCTTAATTTCCTTGTCCGGAAACAACTCTTTTACAAGCTTTATGAACATCTCCTCTGTAAATTCCAGTACATCCTCCTGATCAACAAAGGACATCTCGTAATCAAGTTGCGTAAACTCTGGCTGACGATCTCCACGAAGATCCTCATCACGCATACATCGTGCCACCTGAAAGTATCGTTCAAAACCAGCGACCATCGAAAGTTGTTTAAACTGCTGTGGTGATTGAGGTAGTGCGTAAAAGCTACCTTGATGAAGACGTGAAGGTACCACGTACTCACGTGACCCTTCAGGTGTATCCTTCATCAACATCGGTGTCTCAATCTCTAAAAAATCTTTCTCATGCATATAATTGCGGAAGAAACGAATTATTTCATTACGAGTACGCAGATTCTGTTGCAGACGTGGTCGGCGCAGATCTAAATATCGATACTTCATACGTGTATCCTCATCAATGTCATATCCTTCGCCATAAATATCAAACGGAGGCGTTTCGGCCTTATTGAGCACCTCTATACGGGTAACCAGTAACTCAAGATCTCCATTCTCTTCATCTTCAGTCACCATATTCTCAGGACGCTCCTTTACCTCTCCTGTTATCCCAACAACCCACTCCGGACGAAGTTCTTCGTTCTTTGTATAAACTTCACCTTTTACTACTGTCTGTATTTTTGCCCATCCATCACGAATATCAAAAAAAGCTAACTTACCGTGATCCCTGCGACTATCTACCCACCCTTTTATAACTACTTCTTCCCCAATATGGTCATGTAAATCGTTTATTTTTGTGCGTTGCATATATTACGTAGTATACAGGATTAGCGTAATTTTGCAGGGTCTTAATGCAATCCGATCTGCATCTCATAAAGATTTTTATAAATACCATCCTTATCTATGAGTTCGTTATGAGTGCCAGACTCTGCTATATTCCCATTGTCAATAACCAAAATAGTATCAGCTGTCTGTACCGTAGAGAGTCGATGCGCAATTATAAACGTAGTTCTTCCCTTCATAAGATCCTTCAAAACATCGACGATTAGTTTTTCATTCTCTGCATCTAAAGCTGATGTTGGTTCGTCGAGTATCAAAATATCTGGGTCAGCAAGAAAAGCACGAGCAATTGCAATCCGCTGACTCTGGCCTGCTGAGAGTTTGAGTCCCTTCTCGCCAACTTTTGAATTGAATCCATCGTGACTTTTTTCAATAAACTCTAGAGCCTGCGCCTTACGAGCAGCTTCTTTAATTTCATTATCAGTTGCATCAGGTCTACCGTACATAATATTTTCTCTTATCGTTTTATTAAAGAGATCTACCCTTTGCGGCACTAACGCAATTCGACTACGTAAATTTTGGAGACTTATATCTTCAATATTTATTCCATCGATAGTAATACTCCCATCTGTTGGCTTAATAAACCGTGGAATAAGATCAACTAACGTACTTTTACCTTCACCAGATTTGCCAACAATTGCAATAGTGTCTCCAAAATTAGCCATGAAACTAAGACTAGATAATACGTCACCTTCTTTATCACTGTAAGAAAAGGAAACATTGTCAAAGATCATATCTCCATCAAGTTGAATTATGGAATCTCTTTTTAATCCATAATCTTCTGGTGGTACATCTAACATCTCTTCAGTCTTTGTTATATCAACTAATCCATCCTGAATTTGCTGCCACTGCTGCCCTAATCGTACAAATGGTCCAAAAATAAGACTTGCGTATGCATTAAAAGCAATAAGATCACCAATTGAAAGTACCCCGCTTTGAACCATTGGGGCACCAATAACAAGTAGTAGTACTTGTGTTACGAGCACTACTAAACGCTGACCGAGGGATAATTTCTGCCACTGTGTAAAAACAGCAAACCAAGCAGGAAGCGCTTTTTCCATAAAATCCTTCTTTACTTTGTCCGCTTCATTGTCCTCCATCTGCATCAGCTTAACTACCCGTGGATTCAGTACTGCATCCCATGCATCACCAAACATATCTGTCCAAGCTTTATGTGTTTTTTCCATTAGCTTGGCTAATGGTCGAACATTCATGACAAAAAAAAGTGAATACAAGACAACTCCAGCCAATAAGACAAATGAGAGCGTTGAGCTGATAAAGAAGGTGAAAGCAAAAGCGACCAACAGGCTTGCCACTGGTGGTGCTATCTGAGGAATTTGGACAAGTACACTGCGAAGACCGTTACGTGCACGATGAATTTTACTCATAGTCTTACCAACCTTCTTATCATGATGAAAAGATAAAGGTAAATGAAATAACTTACGTACAGAATCAACAAGATACTCTCCTTCGATCTCGTGTGCCAACCAATCCATTCTCAAAACCAACTGCCAATCAACTAAACTAACTATGAGGCGAATAATTGCAAAAGCAGCCAATAACCCAAAGAGGCTAGCTGAAATACCCAACATTAAAGAGATGTTTCCACCACTTAATATAACGTCAAATATTTTACCGGTAATGTACGGAATCGCACTACTTCCAAGGGTTGAAATAAGCCCAAGGATCGAAAATAATGTAATAGCACCAGAGTGCCTCTGGACTCGTTCGAGGACTATATGTGCCCCGTCTTTTAGCTTTACCAATTTTTCGTCAGTATTATTGGAATTTTTTGTGTTATCTTTCTTCTTCATTCAAATGTATTACAAATTCAATCCAATTGCTTCCTGAACTTCTGCTAATCTTACCTGAGCCTGAGGACGAATCTTTTTAGCGCCGGCCGTCAGTACATCCATTACGTAGTCCTTGTTGTTTGCGATCTCAGCCCTCTTTTCTCGAAGTGGGGCAACAAACTGCTTAAGGTTTTTCAAAAGGATCTTCTTAGAATCGCCATAACCCAGACCTCCCTTTTCATACCCTTCTCGAATCTCTGCCAACTGCTCAGCTGGCGTGAAAAGCTTATGATATGTAAAGACAAGATCATCATCGGGATTCTTTTTTGCCTCTACAGGTTGAGAATCAGTCTCGATCAACATTATCTTCTTTTCTAATGTTTTGTCATCGGCATATAATGGAATATCATTGCCATAAGACTTACTCATCTTCTGACCATCAATCCCCGGAATGGTAGCTGATGATCCTTCGATTAATTCAACTGGTTCATTAAAAATCTCTTCATACGTTGTATTAAATTTACGGGCGATTTCACGCGTATACTCAATATGCTGTCGCTGATCCTCACCGACAGGAACCCCATCGGCATCTGTTATAAGAATGTCAGCAGCCTGAAGCACTGGATATGTAAATAGACCTACACTTGGACTTACACCTTTATCACTCTTATCCTTGAACGCATGAGCTCGCTCAAGAAATCCGGTTGTTATCAAGCAGTTAAAAATCCAGGTAAGCTCAAAAATCTCTGGCACATCTCTCTGGCGATAGAAAGTCACCTTCTCTGGATCCAAGCCTAGTGCTAGGTAATCAACTGCCAGATCATAAATATTCTGTCGCAGTGTCTCCTTGTTCTGCGTTGAAGTGATCGCATGATACTCAGCAATAAACAGATAGACGTCATCGTACTTCTCCTGCATCTCAACATGCCGCTTCATAGCCCCAAAGTAGTTACCGATGTGCGGTCGGCCTGATGGTTGAATTCCGGAAACAATTGATTGTATCTTTTTTTCATTCATGGTTACTCTTTTAACTTACCCGTAATTACGTCAGAGAGATCGCTTATAGCAACCCGTTCTTGCTCCATTGTGTCTCGATCACGAATTGTGACAGTGTCATCCTCAAGCGTATCGTAATCAATTGTAATACAATACGGCGTACCTACTTCATCCTGCCGACGATACCGTTTTCCAATTGAGGCAGTTTTATCATACTGACATACAAAATCAGATTGTAGAGTACCGAACACCTCTTGCGCCTTCTCCGGTAGACCATCCTTTCGCTGTAGAGGAAGAACAGCCACAGTTATCGGAGCAATATTTTTCGGCAGTCTCAAGACAGTCCGCTCACCACCATCCACGGTCTCTGTTTCCAATGCAGAATAAAGCAGTGCTAAAACAGTTCTGTCTACGCCAAGTGATGGTTCGATAACATGCGGTACAAAACGCTCTCCAGCTGCCTGATCAAAATACTCAAGCTTCTCACCACTGCCCTCAATGTGGTTCGAAAGGTCGTAATTGGTTCGATACGCAAGACCATAAAGCTCCTTCTGTCCAAACGGGTAGGTAAACTCAAAGTCTATAGTCTTTTTAGCATAATGTGCTGCTTCCGCTTCTGATATGTGATTCTCTTCAACAAGGTCGGTATCAAGACCAATAGCCTCCATAAAAGCCCACATCTCTTTGCGCCACATCTCAAAGCTTTCCTCCCAGTCCGCTTCACGCACAAAGTACTCAACCTCCATCTGTTCAAACTCTCGTGTACGAAACAAAAAGTTACGTGGGGTTATTTCATTACGAAATGCCTTACCTATCTGTGCCATTCCGAACGGAATGTCGGGGTGAAATGAATCTATAATATTCTTAAAATTAACGAACATTCCTTGGGCCGTTTCTGGTCGAAGGTATGTAGTCTCAGCAGAATCATCAGAAGCCCCAATCTGTGTAGAAAACATCATATTAAACTCCTGCACCTTTCCAAGTTCGTTGCCGTCAGGACTCTTAACTCCTTCTTTCTTAATGGCTTCATCCATTTCTGCTGATGTTAATCCTTCGGCTTCCGCAACCCCAGCCTCTGCAAGCAGGTGATCAGCTCTGTACCGCTTCTTTGTCTTAACATCCTCAACCAATGGATCCGAAAATCCATCAACATGCCCACTAGCCTGCCAGACCTTTGGACTCATCAAAATATCAGCATCAACCCCATATACCTCTGGACGTGATTGCACAAACTGCTTCCACCAAATATCTTTAATATTACGCACCAACTCCACGCCGAGCGGTCCGTAATCCCAGGTTCCAGCTAAACCACCGTAAATTTCTGACCCTTGATATATAAATCCTCGCTGCTTGGCGAGTGAGATTATATCTTGGAGTTTATTATCGTTACTCATATATATCTATAATACGGACTGTTAACCATAAATGCAAAGAAGCCGTTACAGTTCTTTAAACCCTGTATTAATGAATCTCCTTTTAACTAAAGACCTTCCTCCTGTAGTTCTTTCAAGAGCTTTTTTTGATGCTTGGAAAGCTTCTCTGGTACACGGATACGGATACGCACGAGGAGATCGCCACGATTACCTCGACGATCTGGAATACCTCTTCCGTTTATTTTTAGAAGTTCACCATGAGTAATTCCGGCCGGAATTTTTAGGTTCACCTCGGAGCCGTCAAGGGTCTCAATTTTCTTTTTTGTGCCTAACGCAGCCTCACTCATTGTTATGAAAAGCTCCTTCTTTAAATTCTGTCCTTCTTTTGTAAATTCATCACTGCTACCGACATGTAGTTTTACGTATAGATCTCCAGCCTTTCCCCCTGGTGCCTGCTCACCTTTTTCACGGATTCGCACCATCTCACCATCAGACACACCGGACGGTATCTTTATGTCTATCTCTTCGGATTCTTTTGTAACCCCTGACCCACCGCAGCGCGAGCAAGGATCATCAGGAACCTCTCCGGTTCCGAAACACTTCTTGCATGACTGTCGTGTCTTTACGCGGCCAAGCATTGTCTGCTGGACAGCTTCAACCTGACCACTTCCCTCACATCTCTCACACTCCTCCATGTCACCATCAACCGTACGATTTCCATCACACTTACTGCAGGTTGTCTGCCGACTGAGAGAGATTGTTTTGGTTGTACCAAACACAGATTCCGTAAATGAAAGTTCTGCATCGATCTGCACATCGCTTCCAACAGCTTGCTTTGTAGCTGTCTGAGCCCCTCCACCAAAGAATTCAGAGAAGATATCATTCATGTTGAATCCTTGTGACTGACCACCTCCAAAACCTGAGAAGCCTCCGGCTCCGGCTCCGGCCTGATCAAAGTCAGATCCAAAGCGATCATACTTGATACGCTTCTCCTCATCAGAAAGAACACTGTACGCTTCGCTAATACGCTTGAATTCATCCTCGTCACCATCGGATTTATCCGGGTGATGCTTGTGAGCCTTCTCGCGATACGCCTTCTTAATATCGGCCTGTGAAGCGTCCTTGTCGACTCCTAAAATTTTGTAGTAGTCTTTTGCCATTAGAATGAAATTTACGTCTTAACCTACTCTTCACTTTCGTCACCGGCATCACTGTCGTTATCCACCTCAGCATCACGTACGTTGCCTTCCTTCTTTTGTTCCGCCTGCTTTGCTTCGGCTTGCTTTTGAACTGCTTCACCAATCTGCTGCATTGACTTACCAAGTTTTTCTGTTGCTTCCTTGATCACTTCAAGATCATCACTCTTCATCTTTTCACGAACATTCTTAATATCTGCTGTAATCTCTTCGGCCACATCATCATCGATTGATTCCTTGTTTTCCTCAACCGCTTCTTCAGCTGTAAAGGCAAGCTGTTCAGCCTGATTTCGCTGAGAAATCAGCTCTTTCTTCTTTTCATCCTCCTCCTTGTGTGCCTCAGCCTCATGCTTCATTTTCTCAATTTCGTCCTCGGATAGATCTGAGTTAGCTTCGATCTTAATTGACTGCTCTTTACCAGAGTTTTTATCCTTAGCACTTACGTTCAGAATTCCATCAGCGTTAATATCAAATTCAACCTCAATCTGTGGCTTTCCTCGCGGAGCTGGCGGGATGCCTTCAAGCACAAATCGTCCGAGAGACTTGTTGTCTGAAGCCATTGAACGCTCTCCTTGCAAAACATGAATCTCAACTGATGTCTGATTATCCTGTGCTGTTGAGAATGTTTTAGAACGACTGGTAGGAATTGTTGTGTTAGCCTCAATCTGCTCTGTGAATACACCACCCATTGTCTCGATTCCAAGTGACAGTGGAGTAACATCAAGTAGAAGAACATCCTTTACATCATCCTGGAAAATACCTCCCTGCACAGCTGCTCCAAGTGCAACAACTTCATCCGGGTTAATTGTCTTATTTGGAGACTTTCCAAAGAATTCTTCTACACGCTCTGAAATCTTCGGCATTCGAGTCTGACCACCAACAAGAATAATTTCATCAATTTCATCCTTAGAGAACGGAGATGCATCGATGGCCGACTTTGTGATATCAATCGACTGGTCAATAAATTCACCAGCTAACTGCTCAAGCTTTGAACGACTCAGTTTCAACATCAAGTGCTGCGGGCCGGATTCATTAGATGTAATAAACGGAATGTTTATCTCACTTTCGTTAGTTGTAGAAAGCTCAATCTTTGCCTTCTCTGCCGCCTCATCAAGCCGCTGTAGCGCCAATCGATCCTTAGAGATATCAATACCTGAATCCTTCTTAAACTCCTCTATAATCCAGCCTATGATCTTCTGATCAATATCTTTTCCACCCATGTGGCTATCCCCATCAGTACTTTTCACCTCAACAACACCATCACCAACCTCAAGAACAGAGACATCAAAGGTTCCACCTCCGTAGTCAAATACAACTATCTGCTTATCTTCTTTTTTATTAAATCCATACGCAAGTGCCGCCGCAGTTGGCTCGTTAATAATTCGCCTTACCTCAAGACCAGCAATTTCACCTGCGTCTTTTGTTGCTTTACGTTGAGAATCGTTAAAGTAGGCAGGAACTGTAATTACTGCCTCGGTAATCTCTTCACCTATCTTTTCCTCAGCATCCTGCTTAATTTTTCCAAGTATCATGGCAGAAATTTCTTCCGGTCGATAATTTTTCTCGCCCATTTTTACCTGTACTCCACCATTCTTCCCTTCACTTACTTCGTACGGAACAATACCCTTTTCTTTTGTCACAACATCCTCATCAAAACTGTGTCCAATAAATCGCTTAATGCCAAATATGGTGTTTTCAGGATTTGTCACTGCCTGCCGCTTAGCCAGCTGACCTACAAGGCGCTCATCATTTTTAGACATCGCAACAACCGAAGGTGTTGTGCGGTTTCCTTCTGTATTTTCTAAGATTTTTGGATCACCACCCTCAAAAATAGCAAAGGCAGAGTTGGTTGTACCAAGATCGATTCCTAGGATTTTACTCATAATAGGTAAAAACTAATTATTGTTAATACGAAAAATTTTTAATTTGACTTGTACACCACAACATTCGCGCTTCTAATAATGCGGTCATCAATTCGGTATCCCGTCTTCTCACATCGTGCAATCGAGTCATCCGCATCAGGATTATCTGCTTCAGTGGTGTCAACTGATGTATGAAGCTTTGGATCAAACTCATTTCCTTCTTCTGGAGAGATGGCCTCAACACCGTGCAACTTAAGTGCAGTGGCCAGCTGGCTATGAATATGCTCTACACCGGAGCGCCACTGGTCATCAACCTTGTTCCAAACTTCTGAATCCGCAAATGCCATCTCAAAACTATCCAAAACGGGAAGTATAGAAGAGATAACCTCTTCAGTTACTCGCCCACTGATACGTTCACGCTCTTTTGAGAACTCCTTTCGATTATTAACCATATCGGCTTTGGCTCGTTGCCAGCCATCAAGATACTCCTGCTTCTGAGAAGCACATTCTTTTAAACGATCTCGTAATCGCTTTATTGTATCCTTTGGCTGCTCATCCTCCTCCTCGAAGGTAATATCCTCTTCGAAGTCGAAGTCATCCTCAGATTGTGGTGTAGGATCTTCTGAATCTGACATATAATTCTGTGTAAAACGGATAACGTCTATCACTTAGACTCTTCGGTCGATGTTTAACGTTTAGACCACTGTGATGATTTTCGAGCCTTCTTCTTTCCTGGCTTCTTACGCTCAACCATTCGTGGGTCACGCTTAAGAAAGCCTTTGTCTTTTAGAGGTTTTTTAGCTTCACTACTGTGATCGACAAGTGCACGGGAAATTCCGTGTCGTACCGCCTGAGACTGACCAGACAATCCACTGCCAGAAACATGTACTGATACGAAGAATGGATCAACCATCTCTTCTACAGTACTAAAGGGTTCTGTGACTGCCAAACGCATCTCATCAGTCGGAAAATATTCGTCAACCGGCTGACCGTTTACGATAACTTCAGTCTTTTTTGCATTAAACATTCGCACTCGTGCAGTCGCAGTCTTTCGACGGCCTACAGATTCAATATATTTTCCTGTCATCTTTTTATCGTAGTCGGTCATTGTGTAGTATTTTACTAAATATTTAGAGTAATTTCAATAATTTCAGTGCTGGCAATCTATTCCGTAATGGTTAGATTCTTCATGGTTGGATCCTTCAATTTATTGTCAGGAAGCATTCCGCGAACAGCCCGTCGGATTAACTCTCCGTACCCCTTCTTCTCTACAACTTCTCGAGCTGTTTCTTCTTTGCGACCTCCTGGGTATCCAGAATGACGATCGTATATTTTATTATCTAATCGATCATCACTGATATCCAGCTTGGATGCATTTTCTACAGTCACTGAAACATCGGCAACCTGATTACGTGCAAAGTCCACCCTATCCTTACCCATAAGTGTTGTGGCAACTCGCGTAGCCAAACGCCCCAGTATTTCCCCGCTAGCATCAATTGTGTGTGTTTCTGTAGACATATAAATATAACTTTAGGATACAAACTGAATGATCGCTTCTTTAGCACCGTCACTCTTTCGTGGTGGTAGCTTTACTATTCGTGTATAGCCACCATTTCGATCCTTATACTGTGGTGCGATCTCCGTAATTAGCTTAGCAGCAGTTTCTTTCCGACCGTTCAGTCGTCTGATTATCAGGCGACGTGTTTGCTGATTATCACCATCACGAGATTTCGTAATTAGTTTTTCAACAAATGGACGAAGGGCTTTCGCTTTTGCTTCCGTGGTTGTAATCTGACCGTGCTCAACAAGAGCCTCAGTTAATGAGCACAGCAGTGCTTTTCGCTGATTCTTTACACGTCCAAGCTTTTTTTGTTTCGAGTGATGCTTCATAATAAATTTCTTATGATTCTGCTAGTGAAGCATTATTCTCTTCAAGCATCTCCACGATCTCATCAACCCCCTTCTTTCCAAGACCATCAACAACAAGTAGGTCAGAGTGAGTCTTCTTTACCAACCCGCCAGCAGTTCGAATACTTGCACGCTCTAAGGCATTTGTTGTTCGAGTTGGAAGATCAAGATTCTCTATACGTGTCTTTAGAAATTCAGCAAGTTCGCTATCAGTGTCCTGTTCTTCCTCATCTTCAATCTCAGGTTCCTCAGGTTCAGGTCCTCGAACAGGCTCCTTGATATCAATAATTGCCTGGAGCTGACGAATCATCGTAAGTATTGATGACTCAAGTGCTTCTCGAGGTGTTAATGTTCCGTCAGTCTCGATAGTAATTTCAAGTCGGTTGTAGTCAGTTCGGTCACCAACACGCATCTCCTCTACTTCGTAATTTACAAGTCGAATTGGACTAAAGTTTGCATCAACTGCGATTTCACCGGCACTTACCTTTTCCTGCTTGTGATCTTCTTTGCTAATATACCCAAGCCCATTCTCGATACTCATCTCAATCTCAAGATGGGCATCCTTATCAGTAATATGAGCAATTACTAGATCTTCATTAATAACTTCCAGCTGCCCTGGTGTGTCAATATCACCAGCTGTAACCTCTCCAACACTGCTTACAGACAATGTGGCAGTTTGAGGTTCATCAGTAGTAGACTTGAAACGAACATTCTTAAGATTCATCAGCATCGTGATGACATCCTCCTTTACTCCATCAATTGTAGAAAATTCATGTTCGACACCATCGATTTTAATAGATGTGATGGCAGTACCTGGTAGTGATGAAAGAATAATACGACGCAAGGAATTACCTAACGTATATCCATATCCAGGATACAGTCCATCGATTTTATACTTTCCTTGAAAACCTTCTTCTTTTACGACTTCGGGTTTTGATGGAAATGAGATGTTTGTTGACAGAGGCATTCTAATATATTTTCATTAACGCATAAAATGTATTTCAAACAGTCAAAGAGTACCGTAATTTTGACTGTTTTGCAAACTTAACGACTGTAGAACTCAATAACTGAAGTAAGATCGAAAATTTCAACGGTTGGATCATAGTTTGGTACTGCCTGAATCTCGGCAGTTAGCTTACTACGATCAACAGACAACCAGGCCGGAGCATTATACCCCTCCATATTTTCCTTTGCTTCCACAAAAGGTCCCTTGTCCATGCTTTGCTCGCGAACATGGACCTTGTCACCAGTTTTTACGGTGTATGAAGGTACATCAACTCGCTTACCATCAACGAAGATGTGTCCGTGCACGACCAGCTGTCGGGCCATTTGACGACTCTTAGCAAACCCGGCTCGGAAAATTACATTATCAAGACGTGACTCAAGATTCTGATATAAAGCACTAACAGGTCGCTTTCGATTCTGCGAGACAGCTCCGTTGATGTAACGACGGAACTGCTTCTCTGCAATACCATAACTGAAACGAACCTTCTGCTTTTCTACAAGCTGTGCACCGTAGTTCGACTGTCGACGTGGTCGCCCACCTCGCTTTTCACCACGAGACTTCGCGGTTTCAAACTTTTGTGTCTGACACTTCTGGAAAACTCCAGAGCCAAGACGTTTACATATTTTGTATCGTGGGCCTATTTGCATGATTCGTGTTTAATATTAATTAATGTAGAAAAGCTACGTGTGTAAATCATCTATACTCGTCGTGGCTTCTTTGGGCGATTTCCTCCGTGTGGAATTGGTGTAGCATCACTTATCTCAGTAACTGATGCATCACTGGTGTTCATAAAGGCACGAATAGGCGCTTCACGACCAGCACCTGTACCCTTCACGATTACGGTGGCTGTCTTTGCATTCAGTGCCTTTGCTTTGGCACCAACTAGCTCTCCAGCCTTTGCTGCAGCAAATGGTGTTCCTTTCTTAGCACCACGAAATCCAAGTGCTCCTGCAGAAGAAGTAAACACAACGTTTCCTTCTGTATCAGTAAGTGTTAACTGCGTGTTGTTCTGAGTAGCTCGAACGTACAGACGAACAGCTGTCAGCTGACGCTTTGTGGTTCGCTTAAACTCCTCAGCCTGCGACTTTGTATTTACTACTGTTCCTTTTTTTTCTGCTACTCGTTTCTTACCCATAAAATATTAAGATTATTTCTTTTCAACAGTGCGCTTACCAGAACCAGCTGTTTTGTATCCTTTGTACGGACGATTTGTTCGTGAATTTGTCTGAGTATTTTGTCCTCGGGCCGGCAGATTTTTAGAGTGCCGTGATCCTCGATACGACTTAATGTCCTTTAGTCGCTTGATATCAGACTCCTTCTGACGTCGGAGGTCACCCTCTACAGAGTAATCCTCTAGCTTCTGACGTAGTTTCTTATCCTGATCTTCTGATAGATCTGATGGAGTTGTGTCGTAGGAAACATCAATAGCATCCAGAATATCCTGAGCTCTTGAACGCCCTACTCCAAAAATAGAAGTTAGGCCAACGGCCAGGTGAGTTTTGTCATCGATTGTAATTCCTTCAATTCGCATAGATATAATGATTATTTCGTGAGACGAAGCCTTTAGCCTTGACGTTGCTTGTGTCGTGGATTCTCACACGTAACATACACCCGACCTTTACGACGGATGACTTTACACTTCGGGCAACGTTTTTTTACTGAGGCTTTTACTTTCATAATTTAAATCACAAAAAATTACAACCGACGGGTAATACGAACCTTTCCACCGTACGGGTTTTCGACATACTGTACCTCATCGCCGATCAAAACCCGAATGTGGTAGCGCTTCATTTTACCTGCTAGGTATCCGAGGAGCTCTTCGTCATCTTCTGTTTGAATTCTAAACATTGTATTTGGCAATGCCTCTATGACGGTAGCTTTTTTTGTTTCCTCTTGTTTTTTTGCCATTAACGACTGCAATTGTAGCAAATTAGAAGCCCACGTCAATGCTTAAGGGGTAATTGCTGTCTGAATTCCAATTTCAGCAGCATCATCAGGTAAATTCTGCTTCCAGAACGGGCGTGTAACCACCTCGGCCCGCTGAATGCTTTCGTAGTTTACCAGCACCTCATTCAGTCGATCCTTCTGAAGGCCACGAAGATCTCTTACTAAGGCACGTTCATCATACTGCCACACAATCTGCGAATCACCCTTCAGGGAGAATTCAAAGCTGGCTCCTTCAGACGGTGTAAATGAATCTCTGTCACTAATCGCAAACTCAAAGTCTTCCAGATTCTGAATACGTATATCAGACTGGGAAGAAATATCATCGCTGTAGTTTGTGGCTAAATACGTAGAAAGCTGTCGAGCGTCAAACACGATTGCATTAAGTTCGCCTTCAACAGTCAGTGATGTTTCTTCTGAAGTAGTTGCATTAGATGTACCTAGGCTGCTAGTGAAAAACAATGCCTCATCGTAAAGTATAAAACCGTCAGGAATATCCTGCATTGCAGCTGATACTAGCTGGTTTTCAAGCTGGTCTCCAACCTCGGTCTCCAGTGCCTGCTGCGTGCTTGTGGATACAATTGGCACCTCATCAGCGATTCCTCCAGAGATTGACCCTGATGACTGTGCGTAAACACCTGACTCAAACTCTGTACCGGTAAATCCAGGTATTGAGAAGCGTGCACTTGATACGTTGTACTCACGCCCAGGCTCATCGGCATAAACAGTGACTGTCACAGTACCAGGATTACCTGCAGAGGATTGCCCTGGAACAATAACAGCATCGCGAGCTCTGTAGATTAGCCCGTTAGAAGTCTGGAAGCGTGTGTTGGCCACCAGTTGAATCGACTCGGTTGTATGGTCGTTGTAAACCGTCAGGTCGCCAGACGCCACCTCTTCACGATACTCGGTACCAGTGGTTGTAGCATTTACCTCAAGTGAATCAGTGGCAGTCACCACCGAGAACGGCATACTCTCTTCTGAATTATCATTAGCGGCTGTGTACGTTTGGTCAATACTGATATCCGCAGTTTCCGGATATACGGTTACTGTCGTCTCAGAAAAAAGTACTGAAAAGAGAAAAAACACAAACAAGATACTTACAACTCCAACAAACCAAAGCCCAAAGGTAGCAGCACGATGAGAGTTATGTCGCCCTGGCGGTTGATGCTCCGGACCCGACTGATACGAATCCTTATCAGACTCATCGTATCCTGAACCACTTTCAGATGGTTCCTTACGCTTACGCTTTATCTCCTGGATGGATCGTTTATTGCGTTTTGTTATACCTGATACAGATTTACTCATTGGTTAGTAGTATATCATGTTACTGAAAAATCAATATCCACATGAACCAAGCACACTAAGTAGTAGTGCATGATCAGATGTACCGTAACTTTGAACATAATCACTCAGTCGCTCCTGATTGATTAAAAATACACTCAGATCCGGTGCATGAGTATTTATCTCCTTTGCAAATTCAGAGAAAACAGCGCTTGTTTTTGAGGCTGGAAGCAGAATATAAACTTTTTCTGGCAATGCTCCACCGCCTGCCTTCTTCATCTTTTCATGCACCGACGAGGACCATCGCTTTGATATCTCCTTGAGAGCAATATCAATTTCATGAACCGATGATTGATGATGCTTTCCTCTTTGTTGTAGTTGAATTCGAGAACGAACATCATGATGAGGACGATTCAACGCTCTGGCAATAGTTCGAACCATGAAGTCTTCACCAAGTGAAGAAGATGCAATGCCGCGAATAACGCCATTGCTTGTGTATACAATATCAGTCTTACGGCGACCAGGTGCAACAACGGTAAAGTCACGGAGACTCCGGTCGGCACTCATCAGGGTCTGATTTGTGGTCTCAAATCCAGAGTAGTAGCGAATATTATTTGTATGAAAAATCTGCTCAATCGCTGCATCCACGACACGTTTTACGGATTGTGGAGTCTTACTTATATACATATGCACATCAAACTTTTCAACTGGCTTCTTTCGCGCCATAGATATCGGCTGTTCATCCCCGAGAATTCCAAGCATACGATGGGTCAAGTGAACCGGCTCATCGTCTTCAAACTCATGCTGATACCTAGACATAAAGTCTTTATGTGCCGACTGCTGAGCTGTCTCTAGGTGACGATTGTCAGGAATAAATAGTTCGTCACGTTGAATGCGAGAAGTTACTGTATCGGCTGTATGCCATCCAGATGACATGACACATTTCACCTGTAAGGAATCAACCTGAATACCGAACCGTTTACAAAGCGGAAGTCCGATCTTCACAACATCACGTTGAAGCACATCCAGTGCTCGTCGCAGGGCTTGAGTATAGTTAATCTTTCCGTGATCCCGGTTGATAAAGATTGGGTACCGACGCGACCAGATAATTTCCGGAAGTTTCTTTCCGGTTGTAACCAATGCAACCGCCACGCTGTCATCTGCTATGTCGTATACAGCAGCACCTTGAGTGGAGCTTTTTTTCGTAAAGAAGGCCATGTACTTACAATATTAGCACACCCTTTTATATTCTTTGTAGCCTAGTTTTCCAGCACGGCTTTTATTCGACGCACTCCAGCCGAGCTGGACTCTTCTTTTGTGATACGAAATGTTCCAAGCTCACGAGTATTTTCTACATGCGGCCCCATACAAATCTCCTTAGAGTAAATAACTCCACCATGCTCGTGATGTTCTGGATGCTCCATTTCATACACCGTTACCTCATCAGGGTAATCAGCCTGCGAAAGATGAATAGCACCAGACTCCTTAGCATCCTCTACCAACACTTCCTCACATCGAACCTCCAGACCGGCTGCAATCTTATCATTGACAATTTTCTCAACCGCCGCTATCTCCTCATCAGTCATTGCCTCTTCGTGAGTGAAATCAAATCGAAGACGCTCGGTAGTAATATTTGAGCCCTGCTGGGTAACATGATCGCCAAGCACATCCCGCAGTGCCTGATTCAGAAGGTGTGTCGCTGTATGCAGCTTTACGGTTTCCTCCTGACTATCAGCCAGACCACCCTTAAACTGCTTCTCTCCCGCAGACTGTGATCGTTCCTTATGCTTCTGCATCTCATCCTCGAAAGCTGGAACATCTACCGCCACACCCTTCTCATCTGCCAGCTGTACTGTTATTTCTAGTGGCAGCCCATGCGTTTGGTAGAGGTCAAACGCCTCCTTTCCGGAAATATCACCATCGATCTTTCCAAACTCCCTTCGTCCATGCTCAAGTGTGTCTCTAAAGTTACGCTCCTCCTCCTTGATGGTGCCAGCAATTAATTCTTCTGATTCTGCAATTTCAGGGTACGCTTTGTTATATATAGAAACAATACTTGGTATTAACGTAACCAAATCCCCGGGAGCCATTCCAATCGTATCTGCATACTGAACAGCTCTGCGAATAAGTCGACGAAGTACGTATCCACGCCCGGTATTATCCGGTTGAACACCAGCCGCAATAATAAAGCTGGCAGTTCGCATGTGGTCAGCAACCACACGCTCCGCCTGTTCATCTGATGAAGACCTTAGTTCATCAATCTTCTCCATGATTGGTGTAAACAGATCTGTCGCAAATATCGAATCAGTCCCTTGCAACACCATTGCCAGCCGCTCAAGTCCGGCACCAGTATCAACATTCTGCTGATCAAGCTTACCAACGACCTCTCCACCCTGCTTCTCGTACTCCATAAATACATCATTCCAGATCTCTACTACCTGCTGACGACCGTCGGCCTCCTTGAACCCACGCATATCAAGATCTCCCAGACCCTCTTCGGTAACATCATAAAACATCTCGGTATCCGGCCCACACGGACCATTCGGTCCTGGTGACCACCAGTTATCCGCCTCACCTAGAAAGTAAATTCGGTCTTCAGGCACACCAAGATTCTGCCAAATCTTCACCGACTCCTCATCACGCGGCACATCGTTATTCCCCTTAAAGCAGGTGATGTACAACCGATCCGGATCAAGTCCTAGACCAGTCTCTTTATTAGTCAGGAATTCATAACTCCAACGTATTGCCTCCTTTTTAAAGTAATCACCAAATGACCAATTGCCCAGCATCTCAAAAAAAGTCACGTGGGTATTATCCCCGATCTCCTCAATATCATTTGTACGTACACATTTCTGCAGATTAGCCACACGACCCCCCTCCGGATGATCCTGCCCCAATAGAAATGGAGACAATGGCTGCATGCCGGCAGTTGTAAATAGAACAGATGGATCATTTTCCGGCAACAGACTAGCTGACGGAATAATGGAATGGTCACGTTCTTCAAAAAAATTGAGGAATCGCTGACGAATTTCGGTTGATTTCATACAAGTAACTATAACATTTGCGGTTAGCGAAATTAAGTGACTCGTTGTCTCGTTGAAGTAATGTGGAGAAATTAGGTATCCCCATATAGCTAATTACTAAACACGACAGCCGGCTGTCGTGTTTAGTAAAGTAAGAAAAATAACAAGCAAGAAACCACCATGAATTAAAAGAAAGAGGTGATCTCCAGCGCGCTTAGAGTAAATGACTTATTGTAGATTTCTATCATTTGAACTGTTGTGAAAAATCCAAGATAGAAGAAATAAAGCCTGTTATTAGGTGTTTTATAAGGCTGCAATTTTTAATTGTAGCCGCTATCTGAGAGAGCGCTTTCTTTTAGATAGGCCTCGCGCAGCGTGATTTGCATGGTCTCGCGCTAGCGAGAAATTACCCGAGCGGATAAAGGTTGCCGCTGCGCCGTGAGACAGCCTGCTGTCGAGAAAGTACTCCTGGGGTGGCAACTTATTTGTGTCTGTGTTAAAGAAGAGTGCGCAACCTCTCAATATCATCTCTCACCTGCTGGATTCCGGTTTCAAATACCGCTGGTGTTGTGGTATCGATACCAATGTCGGCAAATATTTCTTGTGGGCTCTTTGAGCTTCCGGCAGAAAGGAACTGCTTGATATCCTGAATGTAGTCACCATCTTTTTCAAGATTCTCCACCATCGCACTGCTAATCAGATCACCGTACGCATAGCTGTAGACATAAAATGACCGGCGAATGTGTGACCAATTGATGAAGAAGTATCCATCCTCGTCGATCAATTCAAACTTATCACCCAGATACGCCTGCATGTGCCGGTTCATCAGATTGGCAATTTTAGCATGTGGCAGACTTCCCTTTTCTCGAATCTGTAGATGAAGATCCTTCTCAAAGTTAAAGCAAGCAACCTGACGAAAAATGGTCGAAACCTTACCATTTATCTTATCATGCAGGGCGATGATTTTCTCCTCATCAATTAGCTGTGGAAACAGATGCTCGAAGAACACCTTCTCAAACAGAGTACTGGCCGTCTCGGCTGTGGAGATGGTCGCGTCTTCGTACACTGGTGATTGCACCTTTGACAGCTCACCGTGAATCGCATGACCCATCTCGTGAACGAATGTTCTCAGCGAGTTGTAGGTATCAACATGATTCAGAAGTAACATGGTCGGAAGATAGCTTGCCCATGAACAGAAGGCACCGTCCTGCTTGCCTTTCTTTGGATATACATCAACCTGTCCACCAGCCACTAGTTGGTCGAATACATCAGCGAAATCAGCGTCCAGGTCACTAATGGCAGCACGAGCCAACTCAACACTGGTCTGGTAATCAAACTCACGCTCAATATCCCCAACCGATGCCTGGCGATCTGCATACGATAGCGTCTCCAGCTCAAGCATCTCTGCCTTGAGATCATAAAAATCATGCACTACATCAAAATTATCGGTAACAGTGTTTACAAGTGTCTCGACCTCTTCGGATGTATTCTCGTAACCAAGCACTGCCGCCTCGTACGGGGTCTCATACCCACGCATCTCATCGACGATTTTCTTGTTTGTAATTACCGCATTAATCTCACTTTCGGAAAACTCCTTCACTTCCATCACCTTCTTCATACAAATTTCATGGAGCTCTCGCCGCTTCTTGGTTGTTAAATTCTGAATCTTGTTCATGGCCTCCGGTAAGGGTAACTCATCACCCTCCCACTCGACCGTCTTCTGACTCAGTACCTTCTGAACCCCATCAACCCACATACCAAAACGTGGCAAGCTGGTTAGTGACAGCGTGTTCTCAGCCGACTCATCCAGCTGGTACTGCGCCGTCTTGAATAGCCACTGAAGATACTTGCGGTAATGAGATAATTCATCAGCGCCTAAGAATTCCTCCTGCTTATCTTCTGACACATTTCCAAGCTTTAGCTCAAAAAAAGTTAAGAGATTTCCAAGTTTGGTGTACTCCTGAGAAAGCTTATTTTCCATAGCCTCTGCCTTCTGGTCAGTAGAGTCCAGACTTCGTCGATATGACAGGTAATACAGCGGCCGAGACAAGTTCTTCTTTCCTCCCAGGTACTCAAGCTTTTCCAGTGCTTCCTTTAGCGCCTGAGGATCCTCCAGGTACGACTCGTCTTCTCGGTACTCATCAGTAAATTCCTGGTATGCCTCTTTGGCCGCCTTTACATCAGCCGCCATGGCTTCCGATGGGTCATCATCTTCGTAAAAAAGCGTTAAGTCCCACTCGGTTTTAATATTATCTTTATTCATACAATCAAATTAGTAATTATTTAGTGTACTTTTTTAATACTTCGAAATCCTTCTTCAACACATCACGCTTTGATCCATTATACAGTGCCACGGCCGGATGTAACAACGGAACGAAGGTTAGGTTTCCGACCCCGGCTTCAATCTCGTATGTCCTCCCACACACCTGAGTGATTGTACCGTTAAGCTCTACTCCGTACTCCTGGGCAATAAACTCCATGGCAAAGCGACCGAGGGTAGCAATTACTTTCGGTTGAATGATCTCGATTTGGGCTTCCAAGAATGGCGTGTAGAGTTCAATTTCATCAGTAGTTGGGTCGCGATTCTCGGGCGGCCGGTCTTTCAAGATATTTGTAATGTAGACATCAGCCCGATCGAGCGCGATGTGCTCCAATAGCTCATCAAGCATCTTTCCACTTCGTCCACAAAACGGCCGGCCACTCTTGGCCTCGCTCTCGCCCGGTGCCTCTCCAATAAATAAAATATCTGCGTCATAATTCCCTTCACCGAGTACCGGTAGATATGAATACTCCTTTCTGTAATCAACAAGTGCAGAGGCTTCTAGATTGACCACTGCATTTTTCACTTCTTCTAATTGGGTTGGTTTATCCTGCGTGGGCATATGGTCTATAGCTGAAGTGGTACGAAATCAAATCCCGGCACCTCTTTTTGAAGTAGCTCTCCTTCCGCCTTCTTCTTAACCTGTACCAAGGACTGATCAATCGGAATGACCATCACACCTCCAACAGCCAGCTGATCTGTCAGAGCTGCGGGAATATGATCTGTTCCAGCCGAAACAAGAATTCGAGAAAATGGTGCCTCTGGCTGCTTTTCTTTTAATGGACTACCATGACGAATTTCTACCTGCGGCAGATCATAACCAGACACGTTATCCCTTCCAAACCCTGCCAACTCCTCGCGAATTTCCATACCAACAACTTGTCCGTGTCGACCCACAATATGACCAAGCAAAGCCGAGCTCCAGCCGGATCCACATCCGACATCAAGAACGCTGTCTCCTTCCTGTGGTGATAGCAGTTCAAGCATATATGCGACAGTTGTCGGTTGTGATATCGTCTGCTCCCCACCGATCGGGATAGGATAATCCTCATACGCCTCAACCTCATAATCATCACGAACAAAGTTACGACGATCCACTGATCGAAAAGCCTCCTCAAGATGCGGAGTCTCTAAGACCCCGGTCTTATCCTTTATACGGTCAATTAACTCATCGTGTGATTGCCAGTTATTGGCAAATATGTCAGTAGTATTTGGCATAGTTTTTCTTAATTATAGTCACAGCGTAACATTTCAGACAAAAAATTCTATCTACAATCTAAATTAGAATGGTAATTCCTGGTCTGGTGAATCCGCATCCTTCACCTTGAAAATAACCTCTTCAGCCACTTGTCTGTAAGTACAGTAATCACACTCAGAATCAGCCTCGGGTACAGAATCAGATTCCAGACACTTCTTAATATCTACCAGTGTCTCATCAATCCAAGAGCCATCTCCGTCATACGGTAAAATCTGCAGATCAAAATTAAGCTTACCATCCAGTGCTGCTAAGGATTTATCAGCATTGGCATACACAAAATAACCACGATCAACTACATCAAACCCCTGTCCACGCAGAAGCCACTGATAGATTTCCATCTGACGCTTCCAGGTGTCCTGCCAATCAGCTGAAAGACTTAGCTTTTCCTGCTTTGAGGTAGCCTTGTAATCAACAACAGCCAGCTTACCTTTTGGATTCTCCCAGATATCATCAGGAGCCCCGTACACAGTAAATCCGGTCTCTTCATGCGTATGCCTGATACCAGTGAATGGATGTCGCCAGTCTTCAAGCTTTTCATGAACATACGGAACAGCATCAATTCCATACTCCTCCATTACTGGATGTGTCTCCTTATTTTCTCTGTAAGCATCAAACTCACGTTTCATCAGCTCATCTACCGCATTATTCAGTGTAAATGGGTATCCAGGTACTCGCTTTACGCCAAGTCGCATATCGACGTAGAAACAACGAGAACACTCCACAAAAAGATCTATCTTTGATCGACTCAGTTCAAAGCTTTCTGGTTTCTTTGGATTGAATTTATACTTTGTGCGTGGAACACGATAATACCGAGACATATATTTAATTTATTATATTAGTTACTAAATATGACACAGATGGTTTACCTCATCCATTACTTCCCTTATCTTGCTATCCGAAAATCCAAGCCCTTCAAGCTTATCCTTTTCTGAGCGTATATTTTTACACAGAACCAGTCCTTGCTTAGTAAGATCACGCTTATGACTACCAGACAGAGTTGTTAATGCCGTCACCGGTTGAAGATCAGCATCACTGATTAATTCCTCAAGATTCCCTTTATGTGGATGACCCCATCCAACCATATGCAGATCAGCACACTCACCATACTCAACCGCCTGTTTTGAGAACTTGGTATTTGTTATCAGCCAGTGTTCTATATTCTTCCCTTTATCATCAAAGCTTCCGTGGTTATTCTTTTTAAGATCATCGTATCGTGCCCGTACGTAGAGCGCTGTTTGTAAGGCTGATTTAATAGTTCGGTCGTTATGAAATTTTGCCTCAACCAGAACCAGCGTGTCATTCTTCTCGGCAACAACATCAATTTCATGTGATGTACATGAACCTTGCATCACAACCCCTACTGATGTTTTGTATCCTTTTGCTTCAAAAATATGTGCAACAAACTTCTCAAACGGATATCCTGTCGGCCCCAAATCGGCAAGTGACTGACGTAACGAGTAACGTGCAGCATACGATCGTCGTTTTTCTTTCAGTAGATCAAATGCTCGGGTGTAAATAGCCTTGGTGGTTGTCTGCTCTTCAGAATCCTTGATAATAGTTTTGATTATGTCATCAATAAGATCATCCGGAGTCTGTGCCTCTTCAAGAGATTCGCGAAGTTTTTCCGGATCAAACTGCTCCTTTGTTCCATCATATTTTTCAACAATTATTTTCTTACTCATATGAATAAATTGTATCACGATGAATTCATTATTTACGAAAAAACACCGCAGTAGAAAATACTTCGGTGCTTTGATTTGAAAAAATATAATTGAATCCCAAGCGAAAGCCCAGGAAGAACATAGGGTCAGCAAACTTTTTTTCTACCACCGGAAGAGTCACAGAGCCAAAAAGCGCCATAGTGCTTCTAACAGGAAGGCTGCCGCCAACGTACGGTAAATAGTTTTTACCGCTAAACTCAGGATAGGTAAATCCTGCATAGAGGTTATCTGCTAAATTAATACGTGAATCAAGTTGAAGAAAAGAGATTTCAAGATTTCCCAGATCAAATTCTCCTGTAGCTGTATTACCAGCCGATACACCTGTCCAGGCAGTAAGGCTTAGGAATGATGCTGGTGTGTACGTTGCTATCGGGCCAATCAACGGTACTCTGGAAATAGAACCACCTGATGGGCCGGCGTTCAAGCCTTTTATGCCCAGAATATCGGTTTATAGATACCTAACTTCCGCACCTATCGGTGTATAGACCGCTGTTAGAATGCTGTCTCCATGAAAAGCAGTAGCCGTAAAAAACAGACCATTTGCTAACGGACTTTGCCCGCTTGCCATAGTGACATACTCGAAATTAAAAACTTTCTGCGCCATGACTTTTGAGTTTACTGTCGTGAGTACTGCTAGAAGTAGAACGAATATAGTTACTTTCTTCATTAGACCCTCTTATTTTATGAAAGGAATTGAATAAACCTACTTTACATATGTATCTACACCTTGTCAGTACTACCGCTCTGAAGTTACCGAATCGATGATTCCCCCACCCAAGCAGCGATCTTCGCTGTAAACCACACAGGACTGACCAACTGCAACTGCACGCAGTGATTGCTCAAACGTAACCAAAACTTGCCCGTCTTCAGTGCTTACCTTGCACGGCTGCAGCGGTTGGTTGTAGCGAATGCGAGCCTGAAACTCACCTTCCGGAACACCATTGATCCAGTTTGTCTTGGAAAGAGTGACCTGCATACAGTTATACGTTGAACCCCCTTCAGTGTTATCTTCAGTAACAGTGATTGTATTATCATCTACATTCTTTCGTGTAACATACCACGGCCCGCTATCAGGCGTCTTCTCTCTAATCATAAATCCATGACGCTGGCCAATCGTATACAACGCAGCTCCATCATGACCACCAATCACCTCCCCTGACTCATTCATCACATCACCAGATTTGTTTTCTATAAACTCAGATAAAAAAGTTTTCATATCTACCTGCCCTAAAAAACAGAGACCTTGGCTATCCTTCTTCTCAGCGGTCGGGAGCTTTCCGTCTGCTGCTAAGTCTCTTACTTGTGACTTCTCAAGGTGACCAATTGGAAACAGCGTTTGTTTCAGTCGATCTGTCGGTATCTGCCACAGAAAGTACGTCTGATCCTTTTTCTTGTCCTTGCCAGCCATTAGCTTGGTATCTTTATTGTTTGATGTGGTCTGGGCGTAATGACCAGTTGCAACATAATCAGCACCAGTATTTCGCGCCCATTCATAAAACGCACCAAACTTTATCTCGCCATTACACATCACATCTGGATTCGGTGTTCGTCCGGCCTTATACTCAGAGATCATGTAATCAACTACTCTTGACTTGTACTCCTCTGCCAGATCAACTGTATGAAAATTTATACCAAGCTGCGCAGCTACTCGCATAGCATCCTGTCTCTCGGTCTCCATTGAGCAGTCCAGAAACGGCGGCTGCCAAGCAGTCATAAAACAGCCAGTCACATCGAATCCTGCCTCGGTCAAAAGATGCGCAGCTACAGACGAATCCACCCCACCACTCATCATCACAAAAATACGAGTATTTTCTTTATCCTGAATATTTTGTATATAGCCTGGAAGCATAAATAGCAAATAAAAGTTCAAGGTTTGTTATATAACAGAATAAAACTTGTTATATAACAAAAATATTATTTCTCTTTCGAATTTTTCCTCGCCTGATCAGTTCGCCACTCATCTATATTTGCGTGATGGCCGCTCATTAGTACATCCGGCACCGTATACTCCTGCTTGTTATATATGATTACTTCTGGACGTGTGTAGGCAGGCGCACCAAGGACCCGTTCCTCTTCACGAGAGTCATCGTTTCCAAGAACGCCCTGAATCTGCCGAGCCGTAGCGTCAATTACTGTCAGTGCTGGCAGTTCCCCACCAGTCAACACGTACGGGCCGACTGATATCTCATGCAACCGTTCGCAACCGATAGTACCGCAAAGTATAGACTTTATGCGGGCATCAACACCCTCGTAACGACCGCAAATCATAATGACATGTTCATACCGCTCGGACAGATCAAGCGCCGCTTCATTGGAAAATTGATCTCCGGTGGCGGAGAAAATAATGACACCCACGGTTTCCGGGTCATAATCAATAGAGTCAACGGCTCGCATGATTGGTTCTGCCTGCATAACCATTCCCGGGCCACCTCCATACGGCTGTGCATCAACGCTTTTATGTTTGTCATCCGTAAAGTCACGCGGATCAACAACATCAACACTGATATGGCCATCAGTCTGTGCACGACCAAGAATCGACTCGTCAGTATAGGCTTTGATCATATTAGGGAATATTGTAATAACTGAGAACTGCATTGTTTGCTAGTATAGCACTTTCGTGGTATTAATAAAGTCAGAGACTACCTTTCACCCTTAAAAATGGAGGTTGTATGTCAACGTCTAAATCTAAACGCCTCTACTTGTGGCCAATAATTGGATCGATTGGGTTCTGGATACTAATGTATTTTTTAAAGAGCATTTTGTATCCAGAAGTATTTCAAATAAGCAGTCTTCAGTGGACAGTTACTGCATACTTGATAGCATCCATCTGTGTCATTATCGTTTTCTTCCTTAGTATTATGTCCACATACTTTGTGAAAAGCCGCGAAAGTCCACATTGGGCATCAACAAGCATATCAGCCTTGATTATTTTTGGACCTATCGGAATATTCTTTATCCTGTGTCTCGAGCATGATGTACTCTTTCGCTTTGACCCGATTATAATCACCTATCTTATCGTAATGTTTGGCGTTACAGTGATTGGTGCAACGATCGGCTCAAATGCCGTTGATAATTAAATATTATCATTAATCACAAAGCCGCCTCTTCGGGCGGCTTTCTTTTGACTTTCTACCTTCGGCTTTTAATTTTTTACTCTTTTAGCTCCTCCATTGCGTCATCAACAGAACTATCATCAGTATCAGTACTTTCCTCTTCTTCATCTGTATTCGGTGCAGAAGGTGTATCTTCACGCTCCTCCGGCTCACGAATCTTTAAATTGACACGAGCCTGGTTTTTCATACCAACTACTCGCAGTAGGGTTCGAAGTGCTTTGGCGGTATTTCCGTTACGACCAATCACCTTTCCCATATCATCAGCGTGAACATCAAGCGTCATTAGTACTCCCATCTCGTCTACAGTACGTTCCACGTGAACGGCTTCAGGATTATCAACAATATGCTTTACGGTAAATTCTAAAAAATCTTTGTCTTCTTGTGATTCTGCCATAATATGCTTCAGCTAGTTTTGGTAATCACAGCTTCGACAAACTGTGCATTCATTATAGAAGCAAACCTAAGGTTATGCAAAAGCCCGACCTGCATAACAGGTAGGGCGTTTAGCATCGTAAAAAATTAGTGTCAAGAAGCTGTTTACTCTTCTTCTTCGTCCTCCTCAGGTGATTCTTCCTCCTCTTTCTTTTCTGGCTCTGCCTCATCAGCAGATTCGTCAGTTTCTTCGACATCATCAGCTGTTTCAGCAGATTCTTCTTCAGCCTCCTCTTCGGATGAATCTTCCTCTGAAACAATCGGAGTCTTTTTTGGAAGTGGGTTTACGGTATCACCTTCGATAACACCAGCTTTTAGAAGCAGGTTATGAACCGTATCACTTGGCTGTGCACCCACTGAAATCCAGTGAGTAATACGATCAGCCTTAAGGTTATGCTCGTCACTACGAGCATCATAGGTTCCAACCTGTTCAACATAATTTCCTGTTTGTGGCCCACGCCCCTTCTCGGTAACAATTACCCGATAAGATGGGTCGTGTTTTCGGCCTACTCTTGAAAGTCTTATTCGTAGCATATGCAAAAATGATAGCAGAAAAACAAGGAATTGCAAAGGTAAAGCCACTATTAGCGAAATAAACTAATAGCGGCTTATGAGTTAAGTGGTTATAGCGGTGAGGGTCTTGGAGTATTCTTAAACAAGAAACCCAACGGAATTGCCATGAGTGTGATTACGGTCATTGCTGCCGGATGTATCTCAGGAGTTATTAAACTCATCATCAATAAGGCAGTAACGGCAGCGAAAGCCCCAGCTAAGGCACAACAGAGCCAGTTTCTTGCAGAGCAGTCACTATATAGATATCGTAGACGATACCCAAGAAATGCAGTAACCACTACAAGAACGACCAGATAAATCCCATTAAGTACTGCAGGGAGGAAATTAAGCAGGTATTCCATAACGCAAGGATTAGATTGAAGGTTCAGTGCTATGTCAATAGTAGCATAAGAATATTCCACTCACGAGACTCAAGTTAACTTATAAATAATGCTAACTGTGATACACTCATACATATATGACACAACAAAACAAACCCGAGGATACAGCATTTGAAGCAGTTATCTCCACCACCGGTACCGGAGTTGGATTTGTCTCTCCCCCATCAGCAGAAGAGTCTGATGAAGAAGTGGCTGACCTGGTGATTCCAACTGACTATATTAATAACGCCTATGACGGCGACACCGTTATGGTTAAACCACGCCCAGATGTTAAAAATGACCGAGGTGATCTCATGATTGGTGAGGTTATCAAGATCGTCCAGCGATCCCGCACACAGTTTGTCGGCACCATTCAACGCAATGGAAATACCTATTTTTTACTCCCGGACAAGAAGCACATGTACCAGGACATCTTTGTACGTACAGATGAAGAGATTCCGGACGGACACAAGGTGCTCGTAGAGATCACCGACTGGGGCGACATTAATAAAGACCGTAATCCAGCTGGAAAAGTACTCGAAGTACTTGGTCCAAAGGGTGACCACGAGGTGGAGATCCAATCAATCTTGAAAGACAAAGGTATTGAGGTGGACTTCCCTGATGATGTAATGGCCGAGGCGACAGAACTTGAGAGCTGGAGCATGGATGATGTTGATCTATCCGAGCGTCGTGACTTCCGTGACATGCTCACACTCACCATCGACCCGGTAACAGCCAAAGACTTTGATGATGCAATCTCCTTCAAGCGACTTGAAAATGGAAACTACAAAATTGGAGTTCATATTGCCGATGTCTCTCACTTTGTACAGCCAGGCACAGCAATTGACCGTGAAGCTCGTAAACGTGCCTTCAGCGTGTATCTTGTAGACCGCACCATTCCGATGCTTCCACCGATTCTTTCTAATGATCTATGTTCATTAAATCCAAATCTGGATCGACTTGCCTTCTCTGCTGAGTTTACAATTACACCGGACGGTAATATTACTGATCGCTGGTTTGGTAAAGGGATAATCCATTCTGACAAGCGTTTCACCTACGAAGAGGCACAGGAACAGATTGATTCTGGTGAAGGTGAATATACTGATGAGCTACAAATACTAAATAATATTTCAAAGATCTTCCGTAATCGCCGATTCTCAAATGGGTCAATCAACTTCCATGGTGAGGAGGTAAAATTTGACATCGCTGATGACGGAACAATCCTATCTATTACGAAAAAAGAACATATGGACACACATGAGCTTGTAGAGGAGTTTATGCTTCTCGCTAACCGTGAAATCGCCAAGGAAATCCATCGTATGACCGAGGATGAGAATGAGAAGCACTTCTTTGTCTATCGGGTTCACGGACTCCCGGATCGTGATCGTCTATCAGAGCTTGGTGTCTTCCTGCATGCACTTGGATATGACTTTGAACTAGAGAAAGGTTCCGAGGTTACCCACGCTGATATAAATGCTCTCCTGAATCAGGCCGAGGGCCGTGCAGAGGAAGGATTAGTAAATACCGAGGTAATCCGAACAATGGACAAAGCGGTTTATGAGACAACGAACAAAGGTCACTTCGGATTAGCCTTTGAGTACTACACGCACTTCACCTCTCCAATCCGCCGATACCCTGACCTGATGGTACACCGACTTCTATACAAGCATCTCAATAATATTCCGGTACCACCTCAGGAGTTTAACTTTTACCAAACAGCTTCCAAGCATGCCTCCGAACAGGAACGAGAGGTTATGGGTGCGGAACGTGACTCTATCTCATACAAGCGTGCCGAGTACATGAACGAGCATATCGGCGAGGAGTTTACTGCAGTAATAAGCGGTATCTCAAAACGTGGATTCTATGTGGAAGAGAAAAAGACACTTGCCAACGGCATGGTCTCTGTAAACTCTATGAATGATGACTACTACGAGCTTGATAAGGAAAATTATGCCCTGGTCGGACAAAACTCTGGAAGGAGCTTTACACTAGGTGATGAGGTAAAGGTGAAGTTGACTGGTGTAAGTATCGATAACCGAGAGATTGATTTCAAACTGGTTGATGATCAATAGCTCTACGCAGATAGGAAGGGCAGATTAGAGAAATCTATACATAAAAATACCACCTCTTTGGGTGGTATTTTTTAAATAAGTTACTTTACTTAGTTGTGATTACTCCTCTTCATTCTCAGTTTCATCATCAAGATCTCCAGCGCTGTCCATCTCTTCATTATCAACCTCATCATTTACATCCGCCTTATCCGCTGTCTCAACAGTAATGTTATCAGCTGTTACCTCTACTGTGATGGTTACTGTGGTCTCTAGAATTGAAAGTGTGATCTCCTCCTCACCAACTTTACTGATTGGCTGATCTCGATCAATGTCAGCACCAGTGATATCAATATCAAACTCTTCATTTATAGCTGCTGCAATATCCTTTGGATAGATTCCGGCAAACAGCTGCCCTTGTCCTCCCGCATTTGCAACCGTGATAGTAATGTTTCCGCCATCAATCTTTTCAACAGCACTTGCTAGTACTTCGCGTTCCTTCTGTCGCTCTGCTTCTGCTTCCTCCTGCTGCTTCTGATACCGAGAACGTGTCTCATCAGTAGCAACCTGAGCAAATCCATTTGGAATCAAGTAGTTGGTTCCGTATCCGTTTGCAACCTCAACCTCCTGAAACTTTTTACCAACATTTGCAACATCTTGTAATAGAATTACCTGCATGATTTTTATATATTAATTACGTTCTAACAATACGTCGATAGCACGATCAATCTGTCGGTCTGATTCTTCATTAAACACCTCTCCTTCTTCCGGTTCAACCACAACATCCGGCTCAAGACCACCTTCAGAAATCGAGATTCCGTCCGGTGTCATCCACCGAGCTACCGTCACCTTCAGGGCAGTATCTCCAGAAAGATCAACTAATTCCTGCACTGAACCCTTACCAAATGTCTGGGTTCCGACAAGCTGGGCTACGTCATGATCTCGTAGAGCTCCAGCAACAATTTCGGAAGCCGAAGCGCTACCTCCATTTGCTAGCACAACTACATTAACCGATTCTGATAGTAAGTCATAGCCTCTTGAGCGGTAGACACGATCATCTTGATTTTTCCCAAAGTCCTCTCGAACAATCACCTTGCCTTCATCAACGAAGTAGCTTGAAATATCAACAGCAGCTTGGAGGTAGCCTCCGGCATTATTGCGAAGGTCTAGTACCAGATTCCCCTTCCCTGATGCATTAAACTCTATCAAGGCCTCACGGAATAGCTGTGCAGACTGAGCTGAGAAGTTGTACAGTGAGACAACAAACGCCTCGTCACGAACCTGTGTATCAATAGTAGGTACCTTAATTATCCCCCGTTCAATTGATATGTCTCGTGTCTCATTCTCTCCTTTTCGAAGAACTGTTAGCTTAACTTCAGTCCCAACCTCTCCGCGAATTTTTTGCACACCTCGTTGTAGTGAAGTTGATTCTGTTGACTCACCATCAATTGCAAGAACACGATCACCCGGTTGAATACCTGCAGCTTCGGCTGGTGAGCCTTTCAGTGGTGATATTACGGTGATAACTCCATCTCGTGTACCAACCTCCATTCCAACACCACCAAACTCACCAGAAATATTTTCTGAGAATGTCTCATTCTCGGATGGTGGGAGAAAAATAGTGTATGGGTCACCGAGTGATTGTGCCATTCCCTGAACAGCTCCGTAAACTCGCTTCTCTTCATCAGTATAAATATCATCTGTTGATGTAGAGTGAGAAACAAACTTATCATTCAAAACATTCCAGACCTCCCAGAATATCTCAAACTCAACATTGTTCTCTCCACTACGCTCGTTTAGCAAATTTGCGTTATTCCCGTACTGCTGTTCATGAACATTTCCATAGTAAAATCCCGCTCCAAAGAATAGTAGAGAGAAAAAGATTACTCCGACGGCTGTTTTGGCTGAATTTTGTGGCCACGTCATTACATATCAGTTTGCCACAGTAGACACGTAATCGCAACTCACCTACATGTGCATTAAAAATGATACAATAAATTTATATGTCGAAAGGAAAACTACATCTACACAACACCATGACACGCTCCAAAGAGCCTTTTAAGACGATTAGCGGTGATAAAGATGTTGGTATGTACAACTGTGGCCCGACCGTCTACAACTATCAGCATATCGGCAATCTCCGCTCCTATGTTTTTGCGGATATTCTGCGTCGTACGCTTGAGGCTGACGGATACAACGTAAAGCAGGTTATAAATATCACTGATGTTGGGCATCTTGTTTCGGATGGCGATACTGGACAGGACAAGATGACAAAAGGACTGCACCGTGAAGGGCTTCCAGTTACGCTGGATGGTATGAAGCAGCTTGGTAATAAATACGCCGAAGTATTCAAGGCTGATCTTGAAAAACTGCATATTCAGAAACCTGCCGCCTTCCCGAAAGCGTCAGATTATATAAAAGAAGATATCGCATTTGTGGAAATTCTAGAAAACAAAGAGTTTACATACAATACTGATGATGGTGTTTACTTTGATACAAGCAAGCTAGATAATTATGGAAAATTAAGCGGTGACGCGGTGGATGATGATGAGCTTCAGCAGCGAGTTGAGAATAATCAGAAACGCAATCCTCGCGACTTTGCTCTCTGGAAGTTTGATAACAAACTTGGCTGGGACAGTCCATGGGGGCAAGGATTCCCGGGCTGGCATATCGAATGTTCTGTCATGGGTATGCAGCACCTTGGTGAATCTTTTGATATTCATACTGGTGGCATTGATCACATCAATGTTCATCACACAAATGAAATTGCTCAAAGTGAATCAGCGACCGGCAAGGACATGGCTCGGTTCTGGCTTCATAACAATTTTATAAATATTGAGGGTGAAAAAATATCAAAATCCATTGGTAACACTGTGTATCTTGGTGATCTTGTAGATCAAGGATACGATCCGCTCAGCTATCGCTACCTCCTACTATCGGCTCGGTACCGTACCAAGATGAGCTTCTCCTGGGAGTCACTTGATTCTGCTCAAAATGCTCTACAACGGCTGTATAATTTTATGCGTAACCACCCAGATCAAGGTGGTGATGTCGTCGCTTCTTATTGTGATAATTTTATGTCTGCGATGCATGATGACCTCAATACCCCTGAGGCACTTTCTGTGGTCTGGAAGCTACTGGATGACAAAGACATCAATAATGCTGACAAAGTATCCACTCTCCTGGAACTTGATACAATTTTAGGACTTGGTCTTTCATCCCCTCCGGAAATAAACATACCCGAGACAGTCCTGGTGCTTGCAGCTAAGCGACAGCAAGCACGTGAAAATAACGATTATGAAAAGGCTGACGAAATACGAAAAGAAATAACAGCGGCTGGGTACACAGTCAATGATACCGGTGACGGGTACGAGGTTATACCTGAGTAGCTCTTATTAACACACTTTGCACATCTCACTGCACAATCCTGCTATCTGGCAAGTCATCTGACATGCTACTATTTACTTATGAATGAACACCAGGACCGTAAAGAGCTTCGAATTCCACCCCAAAGTATAGAGGCAGAAAAAGCCTTGCTTGGTTCTGTTATGCTTCGAGAAAGTTCACTCCATGATGTGATTGAAAAAGTGCGTCCGGAAATGTTCTACGCACCAAAACACTCCAAGATTTACGAAGGAATGCTGTCTCTTTTCTCTGACGGTACTGCTATCGACCTTCTATCTCTTTCAGACAAGCTTGAGGAAATGGGAGCACTGTCTAACATTGGTGACAGTGAGTATCTTACTGAGATTGTTAATACGGTTCCGTCTGCATCCAATATTGAGCATTACGCCAATATTGTGTACAAAAAATTTATGCTTCGGCAGCTGATCAGTGCTGGTACTGATATCACCTCTCTTGGATATGATGAATCAGGGGACATCGAGGACATCATGGACGAGGCCGAAAAGCGACTATATGACACAACCGACGATGGTGCTGATAAGGGTTTTGTAGCCATCTCTGCAGAGCTTGAGGGTGCCTTCGAGCGACTGGAAAAACTATCAGAAAGCAGTGATGAGCTCCGCGGGGTACCAACTGGTTTTCCGAAGCTAGACAACAAACTTTCTGGCCTCCAGCCGGCCGACCTGGTTATTCTTGCAGCCCGACCATCCATGGGTAAAACCTCCCTCGCACTAGACATCGCCCGTCAGGCCGCGGTAAAACACAATCGGTCAGTCTGCATCTTCTCGCTTGAAATGAGCTCACAACAGCTTGTAGACCGAATGCTTGCGGCACAATCACGTGTTGATGCTTGGAAGCTACGCACCGGAAAGGTACGAGCTGATGCTGAGTTTCAGAAGCTACGTGATGCACTCGGTGATCTGTCCAAGTCCCCTATTTTTATTGATGACAAGCCTGGTAACAACATCATCCGAATGCGCAGTGTTGCTCGACGACTAAAGCGAGAGGAGAATCTTGACCTTATCGTGGTTGATTACCTACAACTCATGCTTCCAACCGGTCGAGCAAAAAATTCTGACTCCATGGTGTTTCAGATTACAGAGATTTCTCGATCCTTAAAGATGCTTGCCAAAGAGATCAATGTTCCGGTAGTTGCACTTTCTCAGCTGTCACGTGCTGTTGAGCAACGACGTGACCGCCCTCGCCTTTCCGACCTTCGTGACTCTGGTTCTATCGAGCAGGATGCCGACGTCGTGATGTTTATTCATAATGACGACAAGTACAAGGACAATGAAGAGGATCACAACAACATCACCGAAATTCTGATTGAGAAGCATCGTAATGGCCCAACCGGAAAGGTTGATCTGTACTTTGATGCTGCTAAAACCAGCTTTCTCTCTATTGAGACTGATGACTTTGATGATATTTCAACCGGTGATGAGGCTGATTCTCTAGAAAGTGCTTTTTAAGAGTCTGGAACGCATAGTAATTACCCAACATCCTTGTCGACTTGAGTCGTTGGATTAATTAATTATTCGACAGATTACTATTCAGACTCAGAAAGTCGCTCACTACTCCGTAAATCGAAGCACTGAGCTTGTACAAAATTTTAATTTATATTTTATCTCTTTAGACTTTTAACTTTCAACTTTATATTAAATTCTATGGATTCACGAGAACGTCTTACAAATGCATTTAAATTATTTCCTGGCATTGGCCCACGACAGGCCAAGCGTTTTGTGTACTTCCTTCTTTCCCGGGGCCCAGGCTTTGCCCGTGAACTTGCAAAAGAAATTCAAAGACTACATGAAAATATCGCTCAGTGTGAAGTAACCTATCAACACTTTCAGAAATCCGAACCTGATCAAACTCGTAGCTCTATAGCAACCGATGAAAGTCGTGACTGGAGCCGGCTACTTGTAGTTGAGACTGATATGGATCTAGAGGCCATTGAATCAACCGACAGCTTTGACGGCATGTACTTCGTACTTGGAACACACGGATCTCTAACTGATGACGACTTAGCCAAGCATGCACATGTACCGCAACTACAGGAGGTTATAGAGACACATTATACAAATACCTTAGAAGAGGTCATCATCGCTACAAGTGTTACACCTGAAGGCGAACGCCTACGTGAGGTTATAGCTAACTCTTTAGAAGATCTGGCCGATACACATAACTTCTCAACATCAACCCTTGGTAGAGGTCTTTCTACCGGCACAGAGCTTGAGTATATAGATGAGAATACTTTTAAATATGCACTAGAAGGACGGAACTAATAAATAAAAACCGGCAATGGCCGGCTTAAAAAATCTAGATTAAAATAGAAAATTACCCTATCTTGGTGATTTTCACCTCAGTGTAATCCTGACGGTGACCCCATCGACGCATATACCCCTTCTTACGTTTGAATTTAAGCCCGTGAATCTTCTTACCTCGACCGTGCTCAAGTACCTCAGCAGTAACGGTCTTATCAAGCTCTGGTGTACCAACAGATACATCTCCATCATCGCTTGTAAGTAGTACGACAGAAAAATCCACTGTATCACCAACTGGAGTTTCCAGCTTCTCAACCTTCACTTTATCATCAACAGCTACAGTGTACTGCTTTCCACCAGTTTTGATGACCGCGAAGTCTTTGTTTTTTTCTTTAGTATTCGTGCTCATACCTGTATATACTACGTGAAATCTCAGTTTTTTCAAGTCTTTAGCACCTCAGTGTGTCTATAGCTGACTCTTACTCAAGCCGGAAGCGAAGCTTCTTTTCTCTCCACTCATTGTCAGCATAATCAATTCCAACCCTTGGGTGAGCCTTTATCTGCCTTGATTGAAAGTTATCAGGGCGATTCTCAATCCAAATACCACTCTTTTCTCCAAGCTGTCTGTCGTTGTGTTCACTCTTTGTTATATCAAGAAAGTTTGTCAGTTTACCTGGCCCATCAGCACCTTCAATACCACGTATCAGAACTGCACCTGGCTCACCTTCTGGTCCGGTAACTATATTAAGCATATGATGCATTCCGTAAATAAGATAAACATACAGTGTTCCAGCTGATTTATACATCACCTCGCCGCGAGAAGTCTTGCCAAACCGAGCATGGCTAGCGGTATCACATTCACCCAGATAAGCTTCAGTTTCAGTAATCTGATACGATCGCTCTAAGTCATCTCTAACACAGACAAGAAGGCATCCAACAAGATCAAACGCAATCGTACTGGTTTCTTGTAAAAAATAATTTGTCTTCAGCATGACTTCATACTATCGTCCGTATCGTTGATACAAAAGTGGTACCACGACCAAGGTTAAGATAGTTGAAAACAATAATCCAAAAATAACAGCGTACGCCAACGGAGCCCAGGTTGGATCTGCAAACAGAAGTGGAATCATACCACCGACAGTTGTAAGTGTTGTTAGTAGAATAGGTTGTAGTCGTGATTTGGCTGCCTCACGAATCGCCAACTCATGATCGGTTCCTTCCTCTTTGTTTAAGTTGATTCTGTCAATGAGAATAATCGCATTATTAACTACAATTCCCGCCAAAGCCACAACTCCAATGAAAGCCGGAAATGAAAGTGGTTGAAATGTAATGGCCAAACCACCAAAAACACCAATGAATGCTAGCGGAATTGTGGCAAGCATAATAAATGGAACTTTATATGAGGAGAACTGCCAGACAAGAAGGCCAAATATGAGCAGAATACCAATAATCATTGAAAGAAATAGATCTGTGAAGGATTCCTGTACCTCCTCGGCCTCACCCCCAAAAGACAGTGTTATACCTGAAGGCAGCTCGAGTTCTCCTGCCTCATACTTTTGAGAGATAGAGTTTGTGATTATTTGTGCATTAGCATCCTCAGTTATGTCTGAAGTTACATTCAAGATACGGTCGCCATCTTCGTGATTAATAGTTGACTGCCCTCTCCCTAGAGAGATACTAGTAAATGTTGAAACCGGTACGCTTCCACGAGGCGTCTGGATCAAAACACCTTCAATGGCTGATATATCAGATCGTACTGCGCCAATGTCGCTTAATTCAGTTGCAATATCGTAACCAACATCCACATCAGTATCATCCCCTGACTCTCTGAGAATTGTTGCATTTATCCCGGATACCGCTGCTTGAAGAACTGATGACACCTGTCGTGGTGTAACACCGTAACTTACTGCCTGTGAAGTATTGACTTCAAGAACAAAATCTCCAGCTGTATCTGAGATACCTGAATCAGTATTACGAGTACCATCAATTCCCTCCAGTGTTTTAGCAACAGTAAGTGCTGCTAATTCCAGGTCAGATAAATTATTACCTATAACCTGTACTTGTACAGGGCTTCCTTGTGGAGGCCCGGCGCCTTGCTGCCCAACAGATACCTCAGCATCACGTATCAATGATGGCAAATCACGCTCCATGTCAGCAATTACCTCCGTACTACTTCGTTTTCTATCTTCATGCAGATTGACAATTATACCGGCAACGTTTGAATTTGTTGTACCCATGGTTAGACTTCCTGGGTTTACAGGGGACCCTACAGTTGATGCAAATGACTCTATTTCTGAATCTATGCGCAGGTAATTCTCAATCAGAACAATCTGATCCTGTGTTTCTTCTAATGGTGTGCCAGCCGGCATTTCTACACTGATGGTAACGGAGTCAGCGTCAGGTTGCGGAAACAGCTCAAGTGATATAATTCCAGCGAATGGAAGTGATAACGCTATCACAAATAATACTGCCATCGTGATCAGGAAGCGTTTACCTCGTTTTGTATTGTCTAGAAGCCCATAAATATACTGACTATACCAATTATATGTTTTCTGAATACCATCATTCACAAAGCCAGACCCCTTCTTTTCTCCTTGCTTTGATGCAGGAAAGAAGCGGCTTGCTAACGTTGTAATTACTGCCAATGCGATAAACAGTGCAGCAAGGAGCACTGATATTACAGTCACTGGAATACTCTTAATAAACTCCCCAATTAATCCACTGCCAAGTAGCAGTGGAAAGAATACAAAAACAGTTGTTAATGTACCTGCTGTTAGCGGACGAGAAAACTCCTTCACTGTCTCTTTAACTGCAGCAGTTGGCGTAAAACCTCGATCGATATATGAAGAAATACTCTCAGTAACAACAATTGCTGCGTCCACAAGAATCCCTAGCGCAAGTATCAAGGAGAATAGCGTAAGAAAATTAATTGTGTATCCCAGGTAATTCAGTGCTATGAAAGCCAAAAGAAATGTTGTCGGAATAGATAAGCTAGCCAGAATAGCCTCTCTGTACCCAAGAAAAGCCAGGAGAAGAATGAAAATAATTACCATCGTGATTACACCACTGCTCACAAGATTGGATAAATCGGTACGAATCAACTCAGCATCATTCTGTGTTTCGCTTATAATAATATTTCCAGGCAACTGTTGACCAATCAATGATTTAATACCAGTATTAACAGCATCGGTGATGGAAAGTATGTTTCCCTCGCCTGCTTCTTTAAACACTTGAAGACTTACAGCTGACTGCGGCTGATTACCATCAACACTAAGTCTTGTTATTACATCCTGGCGCTTAAATGTACTCTCAACACTAGCAATATCCCGAACAAACACAACTGAGCCGTTACTTGCAGCAACAGGCACTGATTGAATATCTGCCGCAGTTGTCAGTCGACCAGAAAAACGAAGATTGTATACGCCGCTTCCGGTGGTTATTGAGCCAATTGGGATATCACTGTTCGCTTGCTGGATTGCATTTATTACGTTGTTTGAAGAAATCCCATACTGGGCTGCCTGACTTGTATTTATAGCAACCTTAACTACTGGATCAGGAGCACCGATGATATTCACCTGTGATACGTTTGAAACCTGTTCGGATTCAGCCTTGATTACCTCAGCAAATCTCTTTAATTCTCCTGGAGTATACGGTCCCGACATTGCTAGAGATAGAATAGGTAAATCAGAAAAACTTACCTTCTGGACACTTGGACTGGAAGCATCAGACGGTAGTTCATTCGATGCTCTATCAACTCTGCTTCGCAGCTCAGTTACAGACTGATCAATATCAGTTCCTATACTAAATTCAACAGTTATCTGTGAAAACCCTGTAGCTGATGAGCTAGTAAGTTTATCTATATTTGAAATGCTCTGTACTTGATTTTCGATCGGATTAGTAACGAGCTCCTCAACATCCTGGGCCGGTGCGCCAGGAAGTGAAGTTGTGATAAGTGCAACAGGTATCTCAACCTCAGGGCTAGACTCTTTGGGCATCTGCATTATAGAAACTGCCCCAAATATAATAATGGCAGCTATCAGAAGGTATGTGATGCGAAAGTTATCAATAAAAAAGTTCCAGAATCTATTCATAATATTAGTTTGTATTTACTGCTGTACCTGTATTTACAGAACGAGCATCCTTAATTATCATATCGACATCAAGTAACCCTTGTATAATAACAACACTGTCCCCTTGAACATCACCGGTTACAACATCAATTCTTTGCGCAATGTTTTCAGCATTCACTTGCAGCACGTACGCACCCTCAGTGTCATTTTTGACTGCTGTTAATGGAACAGAGACACCTAATTGCTTGCTATTTGTAGCAAATATCTCCACAGAGATAAAATCACCTACTATCAACCGGGTTGATTGATCCACAACTTCAATAGCTACCTCGATCTTACCTGTTTGCGAGTTTACTGCGGATGCCACTGCGGCTACTATCCCTGTATACGAACCATCAAGCAACGCGGTATCTCCAACTTTAATGCTTCCTGCATCACCACTGGATATATACGTGGTGACCTGAATATTGTCGGCATCTATGATCTCAACCACAGGCTGGCCTGGGCTTACGTACTCTCCAGTATTTACATCCACCGACGTCACTTCACCAGAAAAAGGTGCCCTGATTGTCTTTTTTGCCAATTGAGACTGAGCGGCAGCTACACCAGCCTGTGCCTGCGCTACAGCCGCCTCCTGTGCATGGATCTGTTCGGAGCGAGCACCTTCCTGCGCTAATTCAAGATTATTTTGAGTTCTCGCAAAACTGTTTTGCGCTTGACTGTACTGTAAGGAGCGTGTGTTTGGTATTTGCACCACCCATCCCAAGTCACGATTCGTTGCAAAATCTTCTGGAAATTGAATATATAAACCATAATCACCTAATTGCTGTGGTATCTCAGTCCTCACCGGAGACACTCCAGTTTCTATTCCAGTATACCGGAATGAGTATCCAGAATTACTTCCTGAACGATATAGAGATATTTGGTACGAGCCTTCACGCTCGGCTTTGTAAACACCTGTAATTTCAGGAGCTTCGTACGAACTATCATTTGTATAGATGTCGGTATTAGCTATATATGCACGTAAATCTGTATTAAAGAAGGATTGACGAGCCTCATCAAGAGCAATCTGTGCATTGCGAAGTTCTGCCGGGCGGGCGCCACTTTTGAGCTCATTAAGACGAGCCTGCTGTGACTGGAGTCCAGCCTCAGCCTGTGCCAACGCAGCCAGTTGATCATCAGCAGATAATCGAATCAAGACATCCCCGCGACTAACGATATCTCCAATTCTTACGGCTACATCCCGAACACTGCCGGTTCCTTCAGATGTTAATGAGGCCTGTAACAAAGACTCAACAGTTCCACTGGTGTTGATTCTGTTACTTAAATTATCACCATTTACTTGATACAGAGAAACACTGGTCGTTGTAGTTGTTCCTTGTTCGTTACCAGTGATTTCTTCAGCACCTCCAGTTACTTGAGATATGAAAAGAATTATAAGTATAATTATTGCAACTATGAGGGCGAGTACTTTTAGGTTCTTTAGCATATTTATCATGATGGCTATATAGGTATATTAAGAACGTTAAAAAATGTCAGTAAAATTACTGACGAAGCATCCATGTTAATACGTGTAAGAGACTCAATTCAGCTATAAATATATATTACTTTAGGTGTTTTGTCAATAACTTCAAGTGAGTAGTTCACTACTCACTTGAGTCCAATGAAATCCATGTGACGCCACGTCTTTTAAGGACAGATTATCCGACGTGAACTATACCTAAACATTTATAGCCTTTTCGAAGTACTTAAATTAGTTTATTGAATTATCATAAAAAGAATTGAGTATTTGAGAGATGTGTACGTAATTTATTTCTCAAGTAAGTGTGACCCCGACGAGATTTGAACTCGTGTTACTAGGATGAGAACCTAGCGTCCTGGACCGGGCTAGACGACGGGGCCAAATAAATCAAAGCCGCTCTCCTGAGCGACGTTTAATACTATACGTGTTTTTTTCTTTACAGGCAACCATTACATCCATTGATATAGCCAGCCTAACGAAATAACAACAATTGTAAGAAGTATATATAACGACATAAGTTTATCGATCTGGAGCTATATTATAATAGTTTAGCAGGAAATCTACCATATTGAAAAAGGGTTCTGTGAGTGTCTCTGAGGCGTATCTTACCCCCTGTGGTTCTCGCACCATCAGGAATATTATGAATTCAGGATCATAGGCAGGAAAGTATCCAAAAAAGGTGTGGTTGAATGTATTGTCGTAATACCCACCCCCAGGCTGAGCTATCTGAGCTGTTCCGGTCTTGGCGGCAATACTGTGTCGCTCCCGAGCATAATTACCGCCACCCAAGGCGTCATCTGTTACTTTTACTAGCATGCGTGATATTTCTTCGGATGTCTCTTTTTTCAAAACTCGATCCCCCACCTCAGGAGCAACATTACTATTACCACCAAGACGCCAATCAATTGAGTCCACAATATGCGGCTTTACTAGACGCCCACCATTTGCCAAGGTGGCCAGAGCTCGAATGGTTGCCACAGGTGTTAGAGCAATACCTTGCCCAAATGATGCAGTCGCGTACGCAAGGTCACGATTAACCTCTAGATTAGACACTGCCCCAGCAATTTCACCTGGAAGTTTTATATCGGTTTTCTCACCAAGCCCAAAGCGATAAAAGTAGTCGCGCATCTTTTCATGTCCTAGCTTCAGCGCAATGTGGCTTGCCCCTGTATTAAGCGACTGATTTAGCACCTCCTGCATTTTTACACGACCTCGAGCCCTACCATCATAGTTAAATATTGTTGCATTGTTCAACGTTATACTTCCCTCATCGACATACTCACTTTCGGGAGTTACTACGCCAGCATCAAGTCCAGCAGCCATTGTTAGTGCTTTAATAATTGAACCCATCTCGTATCTACTCTGAACTGTTGAGTTTGTAAACACAGATACACTCTCCTCGTCATAATACGTATTAGGATCAAAGGTTGGACTCATTGCCATCCCGCGTATTGCTCCGGTGTGAGGATCCATAATAATCCCCATTGCCTGTGGGGCATTCCACTTATCCTTCACATCAAACAGGAGACGCTCTAGATACGACTGTACGTCAGGCTCAATGGTCAGAAGAATATTTCCATCACGGCTAATCGTACTTCCTGTTAATGCATTACCAATACCAGAAAAGACCTGCGCGAAGCTAAGGTAAGAACCTCCACCATCATGGTCAAGCACGTCATCATACTGTTTCTCAATGCCGTATATACCCACTCGATCATCACCTTCTGCGGCATAGCCAGCATACCCAAGCACATGCGCAGCCAGTGGCCCGTACGGGTAACGACGCCACTTTTCAGGATAAAGACCAACACCACGAATGTTCTTCTGTTGAATCTCTATAGCCTTCTCTTCTGTCACTCGACGTTTAATTACAACATACGGATCATCCCGATCACCAACCTCATCCATAAAGTCATCTTTTTCAATATCTACGATATCTGAAAGCGTACTATAAACAGCAGCTGGAGTTTGAATTAATTCGGCATTTACTGCCAGGATGTATCCAGACTCCTGCAATGCTGCCACGCGACTGGTTCCATCTTTGGCCGTCAAAGAAATAGATCCACGATTATATAAATTTGCGTCCGACTGCACGTACTGAGATTGTCCAGCCTCCTGATACGAGGCACCGTCTACAATTTGCACAAAATATAAACGAACAACCAGCAGAACCGAAAGCAGTACTACTACTCCTGAAATAATCTTTATCCGTACTGATTTATTCGCCTGAAACATTGAGACTTACAAACGTGCCTCGGTCAGCACGGGTTACATATGTCGCTGAATCAACAGGGGTAAATCCAAGTGCTAAAGCCTTATCCATTGTTATCTCACTAATTGAACTACCGTAATTATACTCCGCATCCCCGATCTGTGAATGCAGTGTAGCAATATTATTATCTAAGCTTTTTCGTTCAACAACATGACTTATTGTCTGTTGCAAAAAGTATGCATAAAGACCTGTACACACGACAAAAAGAGCGATGAGTGTTATCAAAATTCGTTTTCGATAGATGCGAGAGTAAATATACTGGCTCATAGGATAGGTAAAAATAAATTAGATGGGTAATATCATTCGGCTGGACATTTCGTTACAGATCGTAACTTTGCGCTGCGTGAACGCGAATTGAAGCTAATCTCTTCTTCACTGGCTGTGATCGGTCTCTCGGTGTTCTTCACAGCTAAACCGTCAGTAGACAGGTCGGCAAAGAAATTCTTCGTCATTCTATCTTCAAGGCTGTGAAATGACACGACGACCAATCGACCGCCTTCAACAAGGGCTTCAAAGGCTGCATGCAATCCCTCTTTCAGTGCATTCATTTCGTCATTAACTGCAATTCGAATGGCCTGAAAGGTCAACGTGGCTGGATGACGGCGGCCGTTTCGGTAATGAAGTGGAACAGAATTTTTAATAATTCGTACCAGGTCATCAGTGGTTTCAATCGGGCCATTTTCACGGGCGGCGATGATACCGTTTGTGATCTGCCCGGCATATCGCTCATTTCCGTATCCTTCAAGGATGCTTACAATGCTTTCTCTCTCCCAGTCATTAACAACGTCGTATGCGGTCACGTCGGCATCGGTGACATCATCAGGGTGAGTAAAGGTCATAATGAGCGGAGCGTTCTCTTGAAATGAAAATCCTCGATTCATTTCCAATTGCTCGCTACGAAACCCGAGATCAAAGACGGCGGCATCAAGCTTTTTTACTTCACATTTTCGCAGAACGCTTTTTGTGGTTCGAAAGTTAGCCACCTGAAGGCAGACACGGGACTCACTGTCAGCCAGCTTCTCCTTAGCGGCAGCGATAGCACTGGCGTCAGCATCAATCCCGACAAGTGTTCCTTCTGCACCAATGCTTGTAGTTATTGCAAGAGAGTATCCTGCACTCCCTACCGTGCCATCAAGAACGGTCTCGCCAGACTGAAGATCAAGTTCGGACAAAACTTCTGGCAGCAGTACTGGAATGTGTTTTGTCATATCATTCCAACATCACCTAATGTTTGAGCCAAAAGATCTGCATTTGATTCAACCTCTTTGGTGTAATCCTTCCACTGGTCACTTCCCCACAACTCAATTCGAGAGTGAACCCCGGTAAAGACAACCTCCTTTTCCAGTTCAGCAAAATCAGACAGAAAATCAGGCACCAGTATTCTTCCTGAGGCATCAATCTTTACTTCACGAGCACCAGATAAAAGAAATCTATTGAGACCTCGAGAATCTGCATCTCCAAATGAGAGGCTGGCTAATTCGTCGGCAATATCCTGCCATGAATCCTCTGGAAATAGAAAGATACAACTGTCCAGTCCCCGAGTAAGTACAACCGTCTCATTCAACTCTTCACGAAATGTCTGCGGCAAAGATACACGTCGTTTCTTGTCCATTGTGTGTGTATATTCGCCGATGAACATATTATATATTTCTTTCCCACTCTATCCCACTTGATTATTATTATACACCACTTATACCTAGTTGCACCCTATGTTATCCACAAATCTGATCATATATACATAAGTGTTGATTACATAATAAAACCGCCCTAATAGGCGGTTTTATTCTTCACAATTTTTTAAAAATGCATAGTCAGAAAAACTATCCACACTAATTTGGGCTAGTTGTTCTTATTTTTTTTCTTACCTGAATCAGAGGTATCTTCTTTATCTTCTGGTGGTGTTGGAATATCATCACCCTTCTCGCTTTCGTCCGATTCATCTGCGTCATCTGTTTCAGACACATCATCATCTTGATCATCATCGATATCCTGCGTCTCATCATACTCTGCCCACGGATCCATCTCATCATCTTCATCCTTATCATCGCTACTCTCTATAATGGTAGCTACCAACAGGAGAATCAAAATAACCAGAACAATTAATAGAAAAGTTGGAGACAAGAGAAAGTTAAGAATACTGTTAACGCCGTTGTAAACACCAGATGCTACGTCACCTAGACTACTGGTAGTTGCCACTGAAGTGGCTGTAGTGCCGGTTGCGGTAGATGTTGCTGTGCTTGTGGCCACCTCTTCCTCAACGGGTTCTTCTTCAGTCTCAGTGCTTGTCGCTGTGGTTGTGGCAGACTCATCATCTGCGTCGTTCCCGATTCCAAATAATCGCTGGAAAAAGTTTCGGTCATCAGCTGTTTCCTCGGTAGAAGTTGACGTAGTTGTTGCCTCATCACTCTCAATTCCCTCTTCGTCTGTAGTGGTTGCAGAAGTTGTGGCTGATTCAGTTGATTGAGAGCTACCACCGATGCCGAATAATCGCTGAAAGAAGTTTCGGTCATCACTGGATCCCTCAACGGATGTTGACGCTGTGCTGGTTCCCTGCACATCCTGATAATCATCCACATCATCTTCGGCCTGATCTTCAGTAACTGGCTCGGGGTCTTCTGTGTCAAATTCAGGAACAGACGCATTCATGTCAGCATAGTATGACGCCAGATAATTAGGAGTTTTAAAGCTGTATCCTACCGATCGAAGTTCATTTAGCAGCTCACGAAATTCACGAATCTCTTCCTGCTGTGTCTGTGTTAGATCAAACTGCTGATCACAATGGATTTCATTAATCTTCTGCTTAGTAGTTATGTATACATATCCTGTAGCTTCGTCAGGCTGATACCCCCATGGCTCAAGAATATCCTCGGCGTATCGTGTCTGAAATGACTGCACAGCACGAAGTGTATCCTCTCCAAATGTTCCGGTAAGTTCAACGTAATCATATCCTTCATATGTTTTCAGGAATGACTGCAGCTTCAGAACAGACTCTTCATCATTATCAAAATCAATCCGTAAATCATCCTCTATATAGACATTGCTACACTCAGCGGCATCAACTGAATCTTCTGAAGTTGAAGTAGCTTCATCTGATTCACTACGAGGCTGAAGCAATCCACCGGACTGTGCCAGCGTTGCATTTTCATCAGCCTGAAAATATGACTCGTGAGTTTCAGAGTTGATTGGAGATGACTCCTGTGCCAGCACAGATTGGTCCACAACAAAAATTCCGGTCAGAATAATTCCGAGCATAAAAACTGGAAATAAAATTGCAGCTAGTGTCAGATTAAATGTTTTGCTTGAATCTTTCATGTCGTTATTTATTAGATATAGAATATGGATAATAATCACCTCCTTTGGTGTGCAGAAATAATACTCTTCTGCTATAGGGTGTCAAATAAAATAGCCCTCTAGATAGGGCTATTTTAAAAGACATATTTGATTGTCTCTTAATAGACGGCTTAAAGCCGCTTGCGACATAATAAAAGACTTTTAAAAGACAACATTGGTGTCTTAGAGAGATGTCTTTTAGTAACAGACATTCATAATTTAAAAAACGACAATTAGCGATCCGGTCGTAGTAATGGGAATATTTGCGCTTCTCTTATCGGTAGGTCCATTAAGAATGCAAACAACCTTTCACTGACACCGAATCCACAGGCTGGTGGCATGCCGTACTCTAGTGCTGTCACGAATCCCTCTGCATACCTCTGTGCTTCCTCATCTCCTGCTTTGCGTAGCTTCTCTTGCTCCTCGAACCGAGCCGCTTGCTCCTCTGGATCATTGAGCTCGCTGTATCCTTTACCGATCTCACTGCCAGCTATAATTGGCTGAAATTGAGCCACGATCTCTTTATCTCCTGACTGTGACTTGGCTAGCGGAGATAACTCTTTTGGTACATTTATAAGAAAGCCGGGACCCGTTACTTCCTTACGACACTGCTTCCACAGTATGTCGATGGCACGTGTGCGACCCTGCTCTGCTTCGTCAAGTGAAACCTTGTATTCTTTTAGCTTTGTGAGTATCTCCTCGTGTGTCGCGTCGGCAATATTTACGCTGGCTATCTGTTCTATTGTTTCAGCATAATCATACTTCTTCCATTCGTTATCAAAGTTTACGTCATGACCACGAATACTAAATTCGTATGTTCCAAACGTCTGCTCGACGATATGCTTGTAGAGCTTTTCAACATACCCCATACCATCCTCATAGTCTGCATATGCCCAGTAAAACTCCATCTGCATATAATCCTGTGCATGCTCTGGAGATATGCCTTCATTTCGAAATATACGCCCAATTTCAAATACTTTCTCAAAACCTGCCACAAGTAACTCCTTCTGCCAAAGTTCTCCGGCTGAAATGCGTAGAAACACATTCATATCAAGTGCGTTGTGATGAGATGCGAAAGGACGAGCATCAGCACCGCCAGGTGTACTTTCCAGAATTGGCGTCTGAACCTCCAGAAAATCATCCTCCTCAAGGAATGAGCGAATGGACCTCCAGAACTTTGCGCGCTTCACAACCATCTCTCGAACTTCATCATTCATTAATATATCCAAGTAACGCTGCCTCAGACGCGTCTCCTGGTCTTTAAGACCATGAAATGATGTCGGTATAGGGCGAATTGATTTAGAGATAATACGCCACTCTGAGAGCCCGAGTGACTCTTGTCCTGTTTTTGTCTCAAATACCGTACCGTTCACGTCAAGAAAGTCTCCTGTATCAATAGTGTCAGCGAACAAATCAAAATGATCAGGATTAGATACTTCATCTCGCTTCATAACGACCTGAATCTCACCTGTACCATCATAAATATCAAAAAATATCATTTCTCCGTGCTCTCGAATGGCCAAAATTCTGCCGGCTAGCCATAATTCAGTGCCTTTTTCGGAAAATGTTGCAAAATCCCTCAAAACAGCATCCACCGCGTGTGTACGCATCGATGCGGCTGGATACGGGTCCATCCCTGCTGAAATTAATGTGTCTCTTTTTTCTTTGCGCTCTTTTCGAAGCTCTTCAATTGAAGCCATGGAAACATTTGTAAATTAGCGAATACAGAACTTTTTTTACTCTACTGATTCAATATGATACACCACCTCTCCTCCTGGAGTCTTCACCTTCACTGTATCATCTGCCTTGTGACCAATTAAGGTCTCCCCAAGCGGCGCAGTGTGCGACACTCGTCCTTCGGCCAAGTTTGTCTCCTCTGAGCCAACAATCTGAAAAGACTGGTCTGTGGAGCTATACTTTTTTCGTAGCACAACAGTTGAACCAACCTCTACCGTGTCAGATTTCTTATGATTAACAATCTCTGCAGATTTAAGAATGTTTTTAATTTCTACAATTCGCCCCTCAACAGAAGCCTGATCCTCACGTGCCTGCTGATACTCAGCATTCTCTGACAAGTCACCCATAGATTTAGCGCGCTCAATCTCCTTCGCGATTTCCTCGCGACGAGTATTAGTAAGATTATCCAACTCTTTTTCCAATTCCTCTTTCTTTTCTTCCGTTATGTATTTTTTCTGATTTTTTTTACTCATAGATAGTAATATGCTGAAAATTTTTAATTACACCTTATAATACAGTAAAATCTGGTTGACAGTAAGATTTCTCCGGGCTTTTTATCGACTCTGACCCTGAAGATGTACAGGTTCATTGAGGTACATCCAGTCAAGCAGCTGTCGCATTACATAGACACCTCCCACAACATTAGATCGAGGACCGTTAGACATAACTACTGTAAATGCATAACGTGGCTCATCATAGGGATAAAAGCCAGCAATCCAGGAATTAAGACCGGACTCCTTACCGCCAAGCTCAGCCGTGCCGGTCTTGGCCGCGACATCGATGTAATGAACATCAAGACCACCAGCTGTACCGCTGGTAACCGCCTGCCGCATGCCTTCTCGCACTACCTGATAATCACTTTCTGCAATATTCATCCCGACCGGTGTTAGCTGCGGATCCGGATCCTTCCGAAGTGTCGGGGTCAGCAGTTGGCCTGAATTTGCGATTGCACCGACTGCACGAACCATCTGCAGCGCTGTGACCTGGTACCCGTACTGTCCAATTGAGGTGTTGTACGTATCTCCGAGTCGCCATAATCCATCCTCGAAGTTTTCCTCCTTCCATTCCGGTGTAGGGATTACACCTGGAACCTCGGACATGCCTACTATTCCAGTCTCCTGCGCCAAACCAAATGCCTGGCTGTATGCTGCGATACGCGTTATGCCCAACCCTTCCTGATTCTGATACCCACCTCCAATCTGATAAAAATACTCATTGGATGACACCGCCAGAGCATCACGCATATCAACCAAGCCATGTGCCTTCCAGTCAGGAAATATTGTGTAGAGTTCAGGTTCGTACGGATTCTGCACTCGCAAAAAACCGGTACTACGTATCCTGGTCAAAGGGCTGATAACATTCTCAGCCAACGCCGCTACCGCCATGAATGGCTTCACGACTGATCCAGGGGTAAAGCGACCGGCACTGACACGGTTAAGAAACGGCTCTGCGTGATCGGCAAGCAAACCCTGTATATAGCCATTCTCACCTTCTGTCATAGCATTAGGGCTATACTCAGGGAACGACGTTGCTGCTAATATTTCTCCGGTCTCGATATTCATAATCACCCCGGCCCCGCTTGTAAATCCTCTCTCTTCAGCCGTTGTCTGTATAAGGTTAAATAATTGTTTCTGCACATCAGCGTCGATTGAAAGCAGCATGTCTTCTCCTGCTTGTGGTTCATCTATAACACTTTCAGAAACAGATTGACCAAGAGCATTTGATTCAACGATTTTTTTACCGGCCTGGCCGGAAAGCACGGTTTGGTAATGATTTTCAATACCGGCCTCGCCACGGATTTCTTTACGATAGTAATTGCCATTATCATCCCGTCGTGGATATTTTACATACCCTAGCAAATGCCCAAAACCAGAACTGGTTGCATAGGACCTATCAAGATACTCCTGTGTATCGGTGGCAGTATTCCAGGCCAATCTGGTACCGTCTCTATCGGAAATACTTCCACGTTCTGGAAATAATGGTGTCTGTGAAAGAGTATTTTGCACACTCTCTATTGTAAAAGCTTCACCCTTCTTGATCTGAAGATCCCAGAGCTGTCCTAAAAAAATTATAACAATCAGTAATCCAGCAAAGGAGAGAAAGATGATCCGCTGGCGTATTTTTCCGGTTGATTCTGCGGTCCAGAAAGCTGTTCCGCGACTTGGGTCAGTTACCGGTGCTTTGTCGCTGCTGAACATTATTCCTAAGTCATTTCTAACTGAAGAGTTACCGCCAGTAAAGCTGTTTTTTATTTTTCGATAGATGAATGAAAGTATATTCATTTGTATGAAATATAGTATGTTACCAGCTCAATAACAAGCAGAAGAATTAGTGCACCCAGGGCAATGAAAGGCATCCAGAAACTGGAAAAAACAACGTCCAAATACAAACCAATGCCAACTAGTTCAATAAACCAGTAAAATGAAAGTATACCAATGACACCAAGAGCTGCTACCCACCACCACGGAAGTATGAAGGTTGCAGAAAAGAGCAGGGCTACAAACAACCCTCTGATTAATGGCTGACTAAGATTCAACATATATATTCTGAATAGCTGAGCTTGAAATAAATCGAGAAATATACAACGCCTGCTGGCTGGTAGTTGGAAGCTTTCGGACCGCCGCCACTACGCCTATCGGCATCTCATACTGATCAGAAATAACTGAATCTCCTACAGAAACATCTACTGTCTCGGGTACTTCCGCATAAAGCTCGTCACCACCCCTTCCCTCAATCATTGTCGGGATACCAGAGATTACAGCCGAATGACGAACGCTAGGAGATGAGACAAGCTGAACCACTGCGGTGCGCTGCCTAATATCAACAACTTCACCCAGATAGACACCAGGTGGCCACCATGCCGCCGCTCCAAGTTCCAGATTAGAGGACAGACCAATATCGATAACTAAAGTATCGTAGGGTGATTGTGGTGGACGCCCAATTACCCCGGCGTAATGCGGAGTTGATGAGCCAATACGGGTAATCTCTGAAGAAGTACCAACAGTACTAATAAGTGAATCTCGAACAGGCTGAAGTCGACGTCCAATTGCTGCCTCCTGTTCAAGTCGGGCAAATCTCTCGGCCGACACACTTACCGTCGAGGTTCCAGTACGCTCATCTTCAAATTGCAGCACAAAACTACGATGAATATCAGGAGCATACAAGTAGATACCGAAAGCTACTGAAATACAGCCAACAAACAAGGCAATATACTGAAAATTACTATTTCGTGGATTCATAGACATCAATTAGCTGTGTGAATTGATCACCATCCTCACGCTCAATAATATACCCAAGCCCCTCCACAACAACCTGCTCCGGGTTTACACGCTCATGAACACTAACATCAAGCCTGTCTGCAATATGATCACCTAATCCGTCGAGGCGAGATCCGCCACCGAATAGATGAATCCCATGTGAAGATATATCTGCCACCATATCCTCTGAAAGAGACCCGATAAATCCTTGTATGAAATCAACCAGGTCAGCGATTAATGGATCTATTGCTTCAGTGACATCAATTCTAGATATATTAACTTCACGTGGAAGACTGCTGGTTTCATCCTGCCCACTCACTGATATTTTCTCACCCGGATCCTCGCTCCAACCCCGAACAGCACCCAGTTCATGCTTAACTCGTTGCGCCTGCTGCTGACTGATTCGTAAACCAAAATCATCTGCAACATACTGAACAATCATAAGGTCAAACTGACCGCCGGCTATTGATGATGAAGCCTCGCTTATAACACTGCCGTCAGACACCGCAGCTACCTGTGTCACTCCTGAGCCGATATTTACAACCATCTGTGTGGTAGGATCTCCAACCGGAGCGCCAACACCAACCAGACCGGCGATCGAGGCAGGAACGGCAGTCACTTGACGTGCACCAGCCTTGCGAAGTGTATTACCGATAATTCGAGTATCAACATCGGTCACTGAGGCCGGAAGTGCTACAAGGGTATTTCTACCAATGAACTGAAAGAGGCCGGAGGTGTTTTGGTACAAAAGCATTGAAAGTAATGCCTCAAGAGATGATGAGTTCTCAACCACACCTTCCACGATTGGAAAAATTGTCTCTATGTGATCAGGTGTGCGACCAAGAATCTTTTGCGCTTCATCACCAATGGCAATAATCTGATCTGTACGAATATTACGAGCAACAACCGAAGCCTGGGTTACGTACTTCTCCTGAGCTGGAAGTGCTATCCGTACTGATGAACTACCGAGGTCAAGACCGATTTGCTGATTGTAGGCAAACCAATTTCTTATTTTTTTTACTGTATTCATCTTAGGAAATTCGCTTTATAACCTCATCAAGTGATACTGATTCTGGCTGAGCATCAGCCTTTGAGCGGTCAGTTATTTCAAAGCCATCCTTATCAATAGTTTTATTACCAACCACCAGCTGCGTCGGAATACCAATAAGATCACTATCACCAAACTTATCTCCAGGATGTGTGTCCCGGTCATCATACAAAACCTCAACACCTATTTCCTGTAGCTGCTTGTATGCCTCGTCAGCCGCCGTAGCGACATCATCGCTGCCTCCCAAGGCAAGAAGATGAACCTTAAAAGGAGAGATGCTCTCAGGCCAAATAAATCCTGACTCATCTGCCATTGTTTCAACAATAGTACCCATCAGTCTACCAACACCAATTCCGTACGATCCCATAATGACCGGTTTTTCATCTCCATCTTCACCCTTAAAGGTTAGTCCAAGTGCATCTGAAAACCTTGTTCCTAGAGGAAAGATGTTTCCCACCTCAATAGCACGAGCCTCCCGGAGATCCTCTTTCTTTACGTTCAGTTTCTCTAGAGTTTCATCATTCACCATCTCCTTATTAATAGCAACACCATCCTCATCATGAATATAAATCGTATCCTCACCAGCCTCAGATACTGTCTGAAATTCATGTGAATAATCCGAAAAGCTTCCTCCGTCTGCGTATGTATAAAAGGTCTCATTCCCAATACCGGTTCGGTCAAAAATCCGTTCGTATGCCTCCTTCATCTGTGTATAAAAATCCTCATGCTCCTCCTTTGTTCGAGAAAAAGAGTAGAGATCCTTCATCAAAAACTCTCGTCCACGCATTATTCCACTTTTAGACCGAAGCTCGTTACGAAACTTTGTCTGAAATTGATACACCGCCGTTGGTAAATCACGGTACGAATCAATGTGCTGTGTTAGGAGTTGTGTTAACGGTTCTTCGTGTGTAGTTGCTAAACCAACCGGTGTATCATTCTTTAACTTCGTCTTGAACCAAACATCAATAGAATCATCGCTCCAACGATCAGTGGCGCTCCAGAGCTCCTCTCGTTGCAGTGCGGTCAGCTTGACCTCCTGCCCACCAACAGCGTTCATCTCCTCACGAATAATCTGCTCTATCTTGTTACGTACTCGAAGTCCAAGGGGTAGAAAGGCATACACGCCCGCCATCTCCTTGTGAATGAATCCAGACTGGATTAGTAGCTGCGCATTTAGCGCCACCTCATCGGCTGGTGCTTTTTTTCTGGTTTTAGAAAAAAGTTGAGACTGTCGCATATCATTTATATTACTTGATAATTGCGCCTTTTTAAAGCCTGAAGATGCCTTATGGTTTTATCCTGCTAGCCCTATCAGGGGATCTAGCTGAAGAATATTCGCACAATATCCTGATACGTTACCAAAACCATCAAAAGCAGAAGAAGAATCATCCCAATACCATTGATAATACCGGCGACATTGGCCGGGATCCTTCGTTGGGTCACGGCCTCAATAAGAACAAACACAATCCTTCCACCATCCAAAGCTGGGAATGGGAGCATGTTCAGTATAGCCAGGTTGATTGATATCAGCGCCATAAATGAAAGCAGTGGTGCCAACCCTCGATCAGCCGCGTCTCCAACAAGCCCAGCAATCCCAACCGGACCAGCAATTTGATTCAGGCTTTCTCCACCACCTGCGAATGCATCAGCTAGCAGTGTTTTAAATCCTTGAAAGGTCCGCTCTGTCAGTAGCACAGTCGTCTTATATCCTTCCGCAAGAGCTGGAAGAGGGCTTAGTTTTAGTATTCCTGCCTCGGCCATTGCGATACCAATCTGCAATCCCCCACTTTCAGTAACTGCCGGCGTAACCGTGGCTGTTGAAGTTGCGGTGGTTGTTCCTTGCTGACGCGCAAGCTGCAAAATTACTGGAGTTGAAGTGGCTCGAGATACCGTATTCTGAATAATGTCCTGCGTCACAGCTGTTGATGTACCACCTGCCAAATTAATACTAGTAATTCTATCCCCGGCCTCAATACCGGCCGACTCGGCTGGAGAGTCAGGTAGAACCTGAGCCACGATAACTCCAACGTCAGTAATATTATCAGCATTGCCATCATCCGGAGATGCAAGCGTTCCCGTCATAAATGATAACGACAGCAGCAGCCAAGCAAGAATCATGTTCATCGTGACACCAGCAATCAGTACAGCAACCTGAGCATACCAAGGCTTGTCCTGAAATGAACGTCCATGGTTAGGATGATCTGGATCCTCAGCCTCTTGACCATCCTCACCAAAAATCTTTACAAACCCACCCAACGGTAGCCAGTTAAGACTGTAGGTTGTCTCGCTATCCTCCGGCTTATACGACGTCGCTCGCGGTGGAAACCCAAGACCAAACTCGTCGACTCGCATTCCGAACCATTTAGCAACAGAAAAGTGGCCAAATTCATGTACGAAAACCAGTACTGCAAGTACAGCTATGAAAAGTAAAATTGTAGTCACGAAATATTATAGTTTATACGGATAATGGCTACTGCTTTAGTTTCTCCTGTTTTTCCTCCATGGTCTTCTGCATCTCATCATTTGCCTCCTTTACTTTATTCTCCATCTTCTCTTTTAACTGAAACTTCTCATCCTCGGTAATCTCTCCATCATCCTCAAGCTCCTTTATTTCATTCCAGACATCTTCACGAACTCCACGCAATGAGACTTTGCCTTCTTCAAACTTAGACTTAGCTCTATCCAGTGCCTGTTGACGATTTTCCTGTGTTAATTCTGGAAAGTTAAGTCTTAGCCCGCTATCATCTTTAGCAATACTGGCTCCTATATTCGACTTTTGGAGGGCTTTCTCAACAGCATCAATCTGTGATGCGTCGTAAATATCCACACGGAGCGTACGTGGCCCTTCATTGCCAATACTGCCAAGTTGATTTAGTGGAGTCTGTGTTCCGTAAGTCTCAACAGTGATGCCATCGAGCACACCGGCCGAAGCTCTTCCGGCCCGAATCTTATCAAGCTCAGTCTTTAGCCAGCTTTTCGTCTCTTCAATTTTTGTGTCTAGTTTTGAAAAATTATAACTCATGATGAATGTATAGTAACAAATTACTGTTTTTTAGGCGAGCTGTCTGCTGCGGTAGCCAAATACTGTCCTAGCAACTTAACCGAAGCCCCTGTGTCTCTCCCCCAGTCAGCTACAGATTCAAGCGCTTCACCGAACCGGGCATTTTCTCGTGGTAGTTTTGTTTGTGATATTAACTGCACAAACTGGCGAAGAACAGGTTTGGTCTCGATGCTCTGTAGAATATCAAGTCGCTTCTTTAAGGAGTCTGCCGCGATGAATGTATCGACCAATTCCTGAACCTCTTCAGGATGAACACTTCCACAGACATCATCAACTCGTAATACACGCGACTGAATCGTCTCTAGCAGCTGGCCAGGCTGAGGCGTCACCAGAAAAAAATGAATCCCTTCTGCCGGTGACTCAATAATCTTCAATAATGCATTCTGCGCCTCAATTGTAATGGTGTCGAACCCGCGTAGTACACAGAAGGCCTCTCCTGATGATTTCTGCTGCCCACGTTCGCGCAAGCTCCGTGCCATCTCGATTGTTAGTGTATCCACAGTGTCGGCATCAAAAGACAAGTTCTCCGATCGCTGGCTGTATATTTCATCTAATTTTGACTTTATCTGTTCGAGACAGCTTGCGGTATCTGATGAGGAAACGAGATAACAGTGATGTAATGGTGTTTGTAGCATATAAAATTATGTAGTTGATTGAGGAACCGTCTGTTCAAATCTAGAAACAAACTGAAGAGCCTTCTGACCACCAGTAATGACAGCATTTTCAGGTGTATCAATAACACGAACCGGCACCGCCATCTCTCGCTTTAAATATGTATCAATGTGATACAGGTTACCAACTCCACCAGTAATTGTTATTCCATTCTGGGCAATGTCCGACAGCAAGGCGGTAGGAGTTCGGCGAATTGCTGAGCTGGCGATACTTACAATACGCTGAAGTGGCTTCTGAATCACCTCTGTGATTTCATTCCCGGTAATACTTAAAACTTTTGCCTCGCCAGTCTCTGAGGCATTGGCATAAAATTCATGCACTGTGTCATTATCTCTTCGCAAGGCTGATCCAGCCGACTTAATGATATCTGCAGCTGCAGATCTTGAGACATTTACATTATCTCTATCTTCTAGATATAAAATCAATGAATCAATCAAATCATTGCCACCGACCGGAGCTGATATTGCAGATACTGCACTACCACGACTTACAATAGCTGCCTCAGTAGTTCCTGCGCCTATGTCAAGAATAAAGTTTCCAGATGAATCGCGAGGGTCAATTGATGCACCCAAGGCTGCCAGAGACGGGACCGAGGTCATGTAGACTCTGCCTCCCCCTGCCTCCTGTACCACCTCACCCAACGCCTGCGAAAGCGCGCTACTTAACTCAAGGCTTTCAGAAATCACAACATGTGGCTTAAAAATATGCCACCAGGACAGAATGTGATTCATTGCATGAGAAAGTAACGCAGTGGCACCTTTGTAATCAACCATGATTCCATTTTGAACTGGATTGACTCGCTCCTCCCCAGGAGCCAGAATGTGCTCCTCGGCCGCTTCCCCAATTGCCACAATCTCTCCAGATACAACATTTCGCACTAATGTGGCTGCATCGGTAAAGACATGATCACTGGTGCTGTCAGAAACAGCACGAATAGTCTGTGACCCAAAATCAATTGCGATTTGTGGTGATAGTTTCACTTTCACCATCATACCGTTTGCGGAAAATTGAAACAACACCTTGAATTAGAGTACGTTTTCTGCGACTATACGTGTAATGAATAAACAAAAAAACAACACAGGTAAAAAAAGAAAGTTAATCTGGTCTATTGCAGTTGTTGCCGTGGTATTACTCATAATCTTTATTTTTCAAGGTAAGAATGAAAACGGAGTTATCTCCATTGCTCCTACCGGACAAGAAGCAAGTGTGTTTCTAAACAGAAGTAGCGTAAAACCATTACAATCAACATCAAGCCCAACCACATATGAAGTTTCAAGTGGATCTTATCAAGTTCTTATTGCCCACGACAACTACTGGCCGTGGAGCCAGCAGATAGAAGTCGCTTCGGGAGAGACTGTGGAAATACAGCCATTCCTTATTCAGCAATCAGTCAGTCAGGTTATTAACGCTGAGACTGAAATACGAGAATCTCTACTGGCTACCAACGGTCAAACTATTCCGCGCACAGATTCACCGCTAATATCTTACAACGAAGATGTCCGTGTATTCATTGATGGAGAGACAAATATAATTGCTCAGTGGAATCAAAGCACCTCAACTGCACCGGCATTCTTTAATTGCTACGAAGGTACATGCGGTGTAAGTGTATTCAACCGGCTACCTGTTGAACAGATTGAGTTCTACCCAGGTCGTGATGATGTTATATTCTTTGCTACCAGCAATGGAGTATTTGCTATGGAGATAGACCCAAGTGGTGAAACACAGAATTTCCAGCCTGTTGTAGAAAGTGTACAGAATCCATCATTCACAACTAACAATGGACGAATCTATGTTCTGTACGGAGATCGGATAATTGCAAGTGACATATAATCTAGAAGTATGTATGTCGTTGATATATTACCGCTTGCCAAAGGGGTGAGAGCTGACTCACTCTCATATCTTTCTAAAGAGCAAGCAGCCAAGGGATCAATTGTAAAAGCACCGATGCGAAATCGAAAGATTCGCGGTGTCGTTTCACGATGTAGAGCTGCGGCAGATATAAAGCAGGAGCTAAAAAATATGCCGTATGAAATGAAGCAAATAGATGAAATTGAAAACCAAATCTTCTTTGGTCAATTCATTGCCGCCTGTCATTCTTTTGCAGAATTTAGCGGCGTAACGGCAGGTAGTATTATCAGAGCGATCACACCGCAGCCAATAATTGATCATAATGAAGAGTTACCGAAAATAACGTCTGATATTTTTCTGCCAAATATCACAGCTCCAAGACCAAAGATCATTCAGGCAACAGAAAAGAAACAGCACGGGTATATTAGTTCACTCATTCAAACCAGCATAAAAAATGGAGAGTCGGTGTTCGTTTGTACACCAACCAACTACCAAGCCGAGCAGATGGAGTCTGTGGTGGATACTGCGGCCACAGTCATACGGATTGACGGTACGCTCACCAAAAACACATTGCTGTCACGATGGCGAGAAATAGCAACATCCCAGAAGCCGATTGTCATTATTGGAACAGCCGCCTTTCTATCAGTACCACGAGCTGATCTTGGGCTGATCGTGATTATGGATGAGATAAACACCGCCTACAAAATGATTCGACGCCCCCATGTGGACAAACGTCGTTTCGCTCGACATGTTGCTGAGTCATATAAACGTGACTGCATCATTACCGGCAGCGTTCTTCCAACAGAAACTATATGGGAGTATCGAAATGACATTCTTTCATCTGCATATAAACCAACATTCCATTATGGAAAAATTCCGGACGGAATGCTGGTTGACATGAAGGATATAACTGCCTCAGGAACCAGTGGTGTGAAAGTTTTTAGTCCAGAGGCGGCTAAACAGATCCGCAAAGCAGTGAGCGGAAAAAAGGTACTTATCTTCGTAGCAAGACGTGGTAGACGCCCATTCACTGTCTGCAATGACTGTGGTGAAACAGTCTCCTGTAATCGATGCGGTTACCCATTGGTTCTTATCAATGACAAAAATAAGGATAGGACATTTATCTGCAATACGTGTGGAACAACGGAAACCAGTGTGCGGAGATGTAAGAACTGTCAGAGCTGGCGACTTGAAGCTCTGGGGGTTGGTATTGATTTTGTTGCTGATATTCTATCTGAAAATATTCCAGAGCTCACTATTTTTCAAGTTGATGGATCAAGTACCAGCACCGAAAAGAAGCTACGGAAAGTTTTGCAGGATTTTGATGCTGCCGACAGCGGAGCTCTTCTCACCACACAATTGGGTGTAAACCGATTAACGAGTACGGTTGATGCAAGTATTGTTGTCACTGCTGATTCCCTGCTTGCACTTCCTGACTTATCAATCCCAGAAAAGCTTTTCTCTTTACTTCTGCGTATAAGAGAAAATACGAGGGATAAATTTATAATCCAGTCACGTTCAAAACATACTGATATATTCACACATGCACTTAACGGTGATGTTAAAGGGTTCTACCGAGATCAGATCGCACAACGAGAGAAATTTAGATATCCTCCATTCTCATACCTCATAAAACTAACAGCGAGCGGTAAGGAGAAAACTGTTAAGAAGCACATGAAGTTAGTTAAAAAGATGTTTAGTGATCAAAAAATCAGCATTTACCCAAGCAGTAAAAATAATACCTATGAAGCCCATGCTTTGATACAGATTGAGCGTGATAACTGGGTTAACGAAGGGGTTCTCCAAAAGCTACGTGAACTTCCACTTGCAATTGATATAGATGCACATCCCGAAAGCCTTTTATAAACTGGCACAATACTGATAATATATAACCATCATGAATGAAGAAGATATAGTACAAAAAGGAGATCCTGTCTTGCGAAAAAAAGCCATAGAAGTTAGTAAGAAAGAGATCTCTTCAGATAAAATTAAGAGGGTAATTACTGACATGAAACAGGCATTGCATGCCACAGATGACGGCGTAGCTATTGCTGCCCCACAAATAGGTATCTCAAAGCGTATTTTTTTAGTACATCAGGACGCACTTCAAGACCGTGCCGACACCGATAACAATGACAAGGTTTTTATAAATCCAGAAATTGTAAAGACATCGCAAAAGACCGTAGTTGTTGATGAAGGATGTCTATCTGTTAGAGATGTCTATGGAAAAATTGAGCGTTCTGCACAGGCAACAATTAGAGCATTCGATGAGGATGGAGGTGCTTTTGAAATGGGCGCCAGCGGTTTGCTAGCTCAAATATTTCAGCATGAAACAGACCATCTAGATGGAGTACTTTTTGTCGATAATGCATCTGACCTAAAGGAGATCACACATGAACCAAAAAAGCATGAAGAAATCTAATGAACATATACCATTTGTATACTTTGGTACACCGGATTTTTCGGTAGATATTCTTCGCATCATGCATGACAATGATGTCACACCTGATCTTGTTGTCACCGCTCCGGATAAACCCCGTGGCCGAGGGCAAAAAGTCAGTGCCCCACCCGTAGGAGTCTGGGCTAAAGAGCATACAATTCCCTTCATACAGCCAGAAAAAATAACCGTTGACATAATACAGGAGATAGCCGACATGGCCCCAGCCGGTGGATGGGAGTTATTTGTGGTCGTTGCATACGGTCATATACTTCCGACCGATCTAATATACTCAACAAACCACAACACCCTCAATCTTCATCCTTCATTACTACCAAGGCTTCGTGGTCCAGCACCTATTCGAGAAGCAATTCTTCAGGAAAATGAAACAGGGGTTAGCATTATAGAACTTGATGAGAAAATGGATCATGGACCAATCGTGGCTCAACAGCTGGTCAAAATGGATGAGTGGCCACCCGCATATCCAGATCTAAAAAAGAAACTGACCGAAACAGGTGCCAATCTACTGTCACGAACAATTCCTGACTGGGTCACAGGGCAAATTAAAGCCTTACCACAAAGCCATGAAGACGCCACGTACAGTAGAAAATTTAGCTCTGATGATGGGAAGATTGACTTCGATGACAGCCCAAATACAAATATACGCAAGATTCGTGCATTTACATCCTGGCCGAAGGCGCATTACATCGTTGATGGAAATCGGGTGATCATAACAAAAGCCCACCTTAGTAAGGGTGAGCTCGTAATTGATCGAGTTAAACCGGCCGGTAAGGAAGAGATGACATACACCGAATTTACCAGAACGTAATGTAGAGATGTTTATTGAGACCCCATACCTAGAACTGCTGTGTTTTGGTGGAGCTAGCCTTGGATTCGTCAAGCGCGCCTGACGATAAAGCTGTTTCTAAAGAACTGTAATGAGTACTTCTTATTTGAGCTGCTGTTTTCTCAGCAACATGAACGGCTCCGGCCATAAATAGGCCAAATAGAACAACTGCTATGAAAGCAATTCGCTGTAGTGCTCGTGGACTTGTAGAGACAGATAATTTTCCCATAACGTAAATATATCACAATTTTTACCGCTCCTCTCTTTTACCTCCGTACCATCCCTGAATCATCTGCTTCATCTTTCGGGCCCCTGACCGAATACGTCCACGTCGCTTTTCTTTTGTTTTGCGTAGTTTACGAATAATACTTTCCTGCATAGCTGCTATTGCATCACGAATGTCGTCAGCTTCTTTCTCTGTACGCAGATACGAACCAGCAACCTGAAGATTAATCTCTGCTCGGTAAATCATTCCTGTCTGCTGTCCGGATCGTTTTTCAAGCTCTATATCCGCAAGTGCACTTGTATCATCCTTATCAATATATTTTTCTAATTTAATAATTTTTTTTGCCAAGTAGTCCTGCAAATCATCACCTGCTTCAAGATTTGTTGTTTTAAGATTGGTGTTTATGGCCATATGTATATATATATTATTTACTAATCTGCAATGGCAATTATCTTTTGTTTGGAACGATGTCCGGACACAATTCGAATCTGCTTATCTATGCCGAGATATCGCCGCATCAGCTGCACTGCCTCTTTATTCGCCCGTCCATCAGAAGCAGCTGACTGTACGTACACATTGTATGAAGCATCAACTTCTTCTTGCTTAACATATGAGTCGTCAGAATTCGGAAATACAGTAATTCGGATATGCTTCGGGTGTTGCATGCAGGTTATGTGTCTGCCTGCATGCGATACTGACCAATAAGTTTTGCTGTAGAGACAATATGTTTGTTCATTGCCTTCAGAAGCTCTTCTTTCGTTGCTCCTTCTGGTAAATCAAAGGTTGTATCCAATGCATAGACTGTGAAGACATAGCGATGCTCTACAGGCTCATACGCAGCCGGTGGACATGGTCCGGTATACCCGACTTCTCCACTAGAATTACTTCCCTGGGTACCGATAGGGTCATCTGCTGAAATGTCTTTAGTTGATGGTGGAATATTGTATGCAACCCAGTGATCAAATACTGTTATCTTCATTTTTTCCTTCACCTCTGCTGGAATGTCTGGATCCTCGACAACAATAGCCAAAGACATTGTGTTTTCTGGTGTATCAGAAATACTAAGTGGCGGATTAATATTTTTACCTTCACAGGTATATGTGAGCGGAATGGAGTCCCCTTCACTAAAAGCTGATGATGTAAGAGTAAATTTACTCATAGATAAATAGATTTTACGTACAAACCGTATTCTCTGTGATTACATCATAATTATAGCACGAGAGAATAGATGTAAAATTTGTTATTAACTAATAACTAGAAAAATCCCAGTATCTTTGCTATATTACTATTTGTACATTCCGCGGTAGCTCAACGGTAGAGCATCTCACTGTTAATGAGAGGGTTACTGGTTCGAATCCAGTCCGCGGAGCAATTATTTGACATCCTGCCTTGTAATAGATACTATCAAGTAGAACTGAAATCATAACCTCAAAAATCAAAGAGGTATATGTAATGAGTACATTAAAAACAAGCACTCCTAGACCACAGGAGAATTCTAAACTTGAAAATGTTTTAGGATATAAGCATCCTGAAATGATTGAACGCCTAAGGCGAAAGCGTGATATGTCTCAAGAAGAAGCTGAGCGACTTTTCGAGGACACATTGCTTTTTCTACTTTTATGCACTATAACCAGAAAACCAATATCACCTTCACCGAAGATTGATATAGGGTGGCATGAATTCTTGATGTATAGCCGAGATTACCAAAATTTCTGCCGAGAATATCTTGGCAGATTTGTTCACCACACTCCAACCCCAATGTTAGGTGTTGAACCTATGGAGAAAAAAGTACTTTCCTCGAAAGAGACAAGAAAGCTTGCTTTGAATTATTTCGGCAAAGTGAGCGATAACTGGAAACCAGCTCTAAAAGCTGAATGTTGTCCAGAATTTGATTGTCACGGTGACGACAGTTGTGGTGGTGATGTCTAGCAAAAATAAACCATTTAACTGAGAGAGATTGTTTTTAATAATAATCTCTCTTTTTTATTTAACAACAACAACCCGAAAAATATGCCAGTGTTTTTCTTGGCCATTTATAGTTTTTCCTTCTCTCTCTTCTTCAATAAATATTTTTATATCACTAAAGTCTTTTAATAAATCTAAAACTTCAGACTTAGAGTGAAAATTCATACTTTCTTTTTTACTTTCAGAATTCCACCCATCTTTATTTCCAAACAAGGTGAAGCAAAGAACTCCACTATTCTTTAATGAGTCAATTATTTTAGGGAAAGTGCTTTCAAAGGTTTTGGTATTTAAAAAAGGTAAAGAGTTTATAGCTACGACTATATCGTATTCTTTTTGAGGAAAGTCAAATTCTTCAATTTTTCCATGCATGAAGTTTACCTTCTCTGCGTTAGCTTTAGGGATTTCTTTATCAATTGCAGTCAATTCTCTAAAACCTTTTGATTTAAGAAACAATGAGTCTCTAAGTGAACCTGATCCAATGTCTAACGCTTTGTTACTTTCACTCAAAAATTCAAGAGCTTGGCGTAATAACTTGTTGGGTGGTGAATTTTTGGTGGCTTCCGCGTAAGTTTGGTTTTTCATATGTGTAAAGTACCAAATAAATACTAATTTGTCACAGTTTATTAAAGAAATTCACTAAAATTGTCAGTAATCTTATCCCAATCTATACTTCTGAACGCTTCTAAGTCGCGGAGCCGAATGGTTAGCAGGTCATTCTTTTGGGTGACTTTTTTAATGAGGCCAGTGGTCTGGATTCGAACCCATGAAAGGGTCGGAAGACAGTAGTTTTCTGCGCAGGAGAGCAACGGGACAAATCCGAGTGTTGAGAACCGTCGGTTCTCAAAGCGTGAAAGTTTTACTTTGAGTAGTGAGTGTTCCAGTCTGCGGACCCAGACAGAGTGCTTTCAATAATTCAAGGGCTTTTGTATAATGTCTACACCATGCCAAACATGAGACACTATACTTCCTTTTCTGATTGGAAAAGTGATCAGTCTCTAAAAAATAGAAAACTAATCACTGAAGTATCAAAAATTATTATTGATTTAGCCCCAGAAATAAAAACTACTGTTAAGTGGGGCCAAGGATGTTGGGCTGAAGGTAAAAATCATAAAGTTTTTATTCATAGTGCACCAAATCATATTCAGCTGGGTTTTTATACTGGTTATAAATTAAAAGACCCAGAAAACTTACTGCAAGGTACTGGAAAATTTGTTAGACACGTCAAGATTTTTTCTAGTAAGGAGATCAATGAAAGTGCTTTGATAAATTTAATAAAACAAGTTATTTAATATAGATAGATATAAATTTAATGTTTTAGGTCTGTGGAGTAATGTAATTGAAAAGCTCGTATACCTAACTGGTATACGAGCTTTATTTATGATTAGATTTTATTGGTGCTGGGCCAACGATCCAGTTTTCGGCTTAAGTATTCTTCCGTCAACTTTTACCGATCCATCATTTGTTATCTCCAGCTCTTTGGCTGGATGGCTTGGAAAAGGATATTCAAGTTCCTGAATATCATCCGGTACCTTTTTCTTCCATATTTTGTACTGATATTTAGAATCAGTATCATTTCTGACTTTTAAAGTATCCCTGGTAACCCAAGCCACAGTCTTGGAGTCCTCATCAACTGCATGAAGTGTAATGAGGGTGTTTTTTAGTTCATGCTCGGGTAATTTTTGTCTAGCGCGTATGTGCGACCTGAAGATCTCTTGCGAAGTGTCATGAAGAGCTGACTTAGAGACATAGCCCAGATCATCTATGTGAAAAGCATGCTCCTCGCTCCACTTCGGATGTTGGCACGTAATATTTATCAGAAGCGATATATAGTCATCATTTCTGTAAGCGTGTTTTACATCAAAAGAAAGCTTTGTTTCAGAGTGTCTACTTTCTGATTCGGAAAAATTTGTGTAGAAGTCATCTGTTTGGACAACTCCCACATTCTTGATCCAGATATAAAATCGATAGGCATCCACGATATTGTTTCCATATCCAGAGTACCTACCAAATAACAAGACTTTTGTTTCTATGCTCACTTTCTCTTCACCGATATAACGCCACTTTATCGGAAGATCTTTGTTAACAAAATCACGAAATATCCGTACATTTTGTAACAATTCTGACGCACCATGTTTGGGTGAAAGAATCTCCTTCTGCTTACGCAGTAGCATGAAATGAGAAAGATCTTTCGCCTGGCATTGTGTCTCCGGATTGAAGGATTCATCTTTGCAACTATACGTATAGATGTCGACTCTGCCAGTACCAGTCTTACACCCAAAAGTTACAGAATCTCTGGACTCATTAAGAATTATTACTTCCCTTCTATCATTATCGGGACTGTATTCATCTGCAATACTTGGATCATGATAGATTTTAAATTTTGTCTTATGAAGAGATTTCTCATCCTCTAGATTCAAAACCTCCAAATTACACTGTTTGCCTGTGTGATGCTTAGCAGTATCTACTTCTGATCGATTAATTTTGATCAAAAAGTATTCTCCATAAGCTTCGTTCCCTGCTGGGTTAGTATTCTGATAATACTGTTGTACTAATAAACCAGGATTATTTTTCGCCAAGCTAGAACTAACTATCTGAAGAAAGTCAGATACAGTTAGTGGTTTAAAAATGGTTGTTTTGTCCATTCTTTCTATTTTTTTGTTATGAAATGTACACCAAACCACGTTGATTTGGTTGTTCTACCAATACAAAAATAGCACGCAAAAAAGTATGCGTCAATTATTCAGAGTAAATTTTATGCCTAACTACGGTCGTGTAAGCCAAAGGAATAGACATGAAAGTAGAATCAGCACGGCAACGTATGTCACCAAAAGTGTCAGAAGCGAGAGCACAAGAAATGATGTAGATATGAAAGCCATATACCAAGATGTAACAACGACAGCACCGCAGATAATGATCGGAGCTCGCAAGGAATCAAAGGAAGACTCCTTCTCTTTGGATTTATCTGATTTTTTATCAAATGGAACGTATACCAAGAATGGGCTAAGAATAATCATCATGACAGCTGTTGATATCCCGGCCAAAAGTAAGGAGATTATCTGGGCTACGAACCCAGGAATCTGTGAAAGAGCTGGAAATGCGATAAACAACAGGAACTGACTCACCAGCACAAGCACTAGTCCAATCCAACCCATTTCCAGTATCCCCTTCAATGATGAAAGCTCCTTCTCGTCAATCTTTTTATCCTTAAGATAGTTTGAAAAGAGGAAAACTAAAGCGGTAACTCCCCCGACGCCAAATATGTAACCTAAGTATTGCAGAAAAATAAGAACACTCATTCCACGAGCAATAAATTCTGGCGCTGCCGGAATACTTACAATCGACAAAACACAAACGGTAAGCGACATAGCAGCTGCAAGCAGACACCATATACACCATTTCCGCAGAAGGACTCCTTGAATAAATAAAAGATACATCGAGAATAATCCGGCTAGTACAGAAAATACGACCACTCCCCAGATCATAAAGGAACTGAAAAGCTGCGGCATAAACATCAGCGCAGTATAGGTTGGAATCAAAATTCCAAAGTACCCCATCCCCCAGTACTCAAGGTGTAGTCCAAGAAATGTTGAGTAGCGACTATTAACAACAGCGTTACAGTCTGAACCTGTTGGGCAAGCTAGATCACGGTGATTCCGTTTTGAATCCCAAATATTAGCAGCCACACCAAATCCAGCCACTGCGGCCAAGGCAATAAATGCATAGAAACCTGTTGGTTTTGGAATAAATAGCGTAAAAAAGAAGCCGCCGGCTCCGACCATCATAAGAATAAAGTATAAAAAGATCCGATTAGAGATGCGAATTTTCATATGTTTATAGTATACCGCATACATCGACCAGAGAAATCCACAATCAGGTGGCATAGAGATTCAGGTCACATAGCATCCATTGTAAGACTGTGAGTAGATAGAATCTAAATTACGAAAACAGCAAATCCTGTTATACTACGCCTTATGAAGAAAATACTTACGCACATACTGACAGTGGCACTTCTGGCTGGTATTGCAGCCGGCAGCTATGCTGTTTATGCAGCCAACAACCTAACCCAGGATCTGCGACAGCAGCGAGAAGATAATAGTCAACTACAACAGAAAATATCTCAACTCCAGACTCAGCAGAGTCGTCTTCTGGAGGAGAATGAGGAATTAGCTAAAGATCTGGAGGATGCTGAAGATAAGAACGAGGATTTTGAGAAACAGATCGAGGACATCACAGATACCGTTGGGGACATCTCTCGCTATACATCGGTTGATCCTGAGCTTCTAAAAAAATACTCTCGAGTTTTCTTTCTTAGCGAAAATTACACCCCTTCTGACTTAGAAGAAATTGATGAGAGGTACGTATACGACGATGATGAAGAATACTTTCACGAGCGTGCTTACTCGTACCTCGAAGATATGATTGATGACGCCGATGATGACGATATCGAGCTACGCATTATTTCTGCGTTTCGCTCATTTCAGCGTCAGCAACAATTAAATAATAGCTACGTTGTTACATACGGAGCCGGAACAGCAAATCAGTTCTCTGCTGAGCAAGGATACTCAGAACATCAGCTTGGGACCACTATTGATTTCACCACACCAGAACTAGGTACCAACTTCACAAACTTTGCCTCAACAAAAGCATTTCAATGGCTTCTCGATAATGCACACGAATACGGCTTTGTTCTCTCTTACCCTGAAGGAAATCAGTACTATCAGTACGAACCATGGCATTGGCGTTTTGTCGGAGTTGACTTAGCGGAAGACCTTGAGGATGATGATGCATTCTTTTACGACTGGGAGCAGCGGAAGATAGATGAGTACCGCGGTGAAATATTCGAAGGATAATATGAGTAATTTTAACCCATCGAATCATGATAATGTGATTAATCCATACACATTATCAAAGGTAGAACAAGAAGAAATAATAAGATTAATTAATGACAATCGTCTAAGCAATCCTCCTGGTGAGTACTTCAAGCTACAGATGGATGGCCGAGTTATCGATATACCAAAGCTAAAAAACATTAGCCTCAAGACATCAAAGGGAAAAATACGAAGCATATCAGTTACGGACTTCATCACGCAGAAATTGACGAAATAGCAAAAAACACTGCAGTATGCAGTGTTTTTTTAGACTCTTTCAATATAACTACAGTACAACTAAAAAATAAAGTTCACAATAGCCAGGACAACAACGGCTCCAACAACAGCCCACAAAAAACTTAGTAGTAGTCCTTCCTGCTTAGCACCAAGACTATCAGCAATCCAGCCTCCAACAGCTGCACCAACGATACCCAGGATAATGTTCCCGAGAACTCCTATACCGTCATCACCGCCAACAAAAATCCATTCTGATGCCACCCAGCCAGCTAGCCCTCCAAAGATGATCCACAAAATAATTCCCATAATAGGTGTAGGTTACGTAATAATAGTTTCTCAGTTATAAGTATAGTCTCATTCAGTTACGGGTGTCAATACAAGCATATAAAAAACACCACGGATACCGTGGTGTTTTTAACATCAGATGTAGAAAATCTACTCTGCTGACTGCTCATCATCTCCAGTAACCTCAACTTCGACACCTGCACCTGCTTCAGTGCCATTTGCAGATTCATCATCAGTAGATGTTTCAGAAGTAGTTGCCTGCATTTCAGTTCCTGTCTCGTCATCAGTTGGCATCTCAACATCCTCTGCTCCGCTTAGGAGAAAGAAACCAATTACAAGAACAATAATAATTAGAAGAACGATCAAAATAGTATTTGATCCTCCAGCCTCCTCATGCTGTGCTTCGTGTTCGTTTTCATTTTCATTTGGCGTGTTGTGTTGTTCTTCCATGACAATAGTATTATTTAATAAATTGCTACACTATGTATACTATCATAGCTTTATAATTGTCAAACAGCGAAAACATATGTCAATATATTAATGCTACTATACGTATATGAAAGATAACGGAAACAAAAAAATAAACAATTTAACAGAAATGAGCCAACGTGTAACCCAGGAAGCAGCTACAGAACCTCCCTTTTCTGGTGAACTATTGAAAGAAGATCGTGATGGAATGTATCACTGTATTGTTTGTGATCATGAGCTATTTTCATCTGAAACAAAGTTCGACTCAGGATCTGGATGGCCAAGCTTTTACGAAGCGGTTACGGATAAAAATATACAGCTAAAGCCGGATGGTTCTCTTGGTATGAAACGCACAGAGGTGCAGTGTGGAAACTGTGGTGCTCACCTGGGCCATGTCTTTAATGATGGGCCGAAAGAATCACCGGATGGCACCCCAGCTAGCGGAAAACGATTCTGTGTTAACTCTTGTTCACTTGAGTTTTCTCCTAATGAGTCAGTAGATTAAACCTTTCTTTTGATAATGTATAATTAATACACAGAACAACTGAGAAATAAATGGAAATATATTACTAACTTACATCTAACGACTACTCAAAATGAAAATAATTGATGAGTTCAAAGAATTTGCCGTACGTGGAAATGCTATAGACCTGGCGGTTGGTATCATCATCGGTGCTGGATTCTCAAAGATAGTAACTTCTCTAGTCGAGGATATTATCATGCCGCCAATTGGAATCCTGGTCGGACCAGTGGATTTTACTCAGAAGGAGTTTGTAATAAAGGCCGCAACAGACACCGGCGAAGCCGTGACAATTAATTACGGTACTTTCATCAGTACAATATTCGAGTTTGCAGTCATCGCTTTTGCTATCTTTATGATTGTTCGCTACATCAACAGCTTAAAGCGCCAGGATGAATCTGACAAAACTAATCCAGCAGTCAGAACCTGTCAGTACTGCAAAGAGCCAATAGCAGATGATGCCGAGAGATGTCCTCACTGTACTGCTACATTAAGCAATTAATCTAAAATATTTATGTTAATACCCGATAATCTTCCACAGTTTGTTGATAACAAGACGCTTATTATTGTTTCTAGCTCTCAGGCTGCAGACCTACATATAGCTCATGAAAGCGAGATTAAAACCATAACCGAGGTACGAATAGACGGAATTGAGCATGATGACCAGCCGGGCACATTTCAGCGTCGATCAGGAGGAAGAACGCTGGGTACCAGCGAAGCTAAAAGCGATGAATCAGAAAAGATTAAAAAGCAGTTTCACACCGCTCTAGAAACAGCGTTAGATGACATTGATGACGGTGGTATCGATCAAGTAATATTTTTCTCTTCACCTCAAGACAAAGCCACCACCAAGGCGAAGCTACCTAAATCTCTGCAGAACAAGATCACAACGGAGATTTCCGGAAACTATGTTGGAAATCATCCTAAGGAAATCATTGAGCAGATCCAGAAGTCAAAATAGAATGTGTGAACACTCATAAAGAAAACCACCAGATTTTCTGGTGGTTTTTCTTTTTTTGTTACCTGAGTGTAATATGGTTTCCCAGCTCAAGAAGTATGTCTTTTTGAGCTTGTTCTATCTCACTAAGAGAACCTAGCTGATTTCGAAATCCTTCGTTCTCGTCTGCAATGTAATCTTTACATTCACATACTTCAATAAATCTAGATTTTATTTTAACAAAATCTACGCTGTTTTTTACTCCACCAGACTCCCTGTTGTCAAGACTGATAAGTGTCTCAACTTTATTTGATAGAAGGTTATAAAACTCAAGACTATCTGGGTTTCCATTCTTAATTAGCTTTAAGATATCTCTATATACAGAATTTTCACTTGGCATTACTACCTCATTTTTTTATTAATGATTTATCTGTCTTTATTATGCCATATTTTAAATAAAAATAAAGAGCTAGACCGCACGTATCTATTAAGAACGGTGCCAACTGCCCACCTTTATGCGTGTAGTATTTTTATGTAGGTCACTCTGTAGCTGATAAAACTCAGCATCGCGACCATTATGCTTGTCCATCAACCGCTGGGTTTTATCCTTTGCTGCCTTGGCCTGCTCGATGTCAATATCCGTCGCTCGTTCCGCCTCATCAGCTAGAATAATCACCTCACCACTCTCTCGCACCTCCAAAAATCCACCAAAAATGGCAGAACGATGCTCATCATCGATCGTCTCTACGACAAGCTGTCCAATCTTTAGCACTGATACAAGAGGTGTATGGTTGGCGAGTACTTGAATCTGGCCCGCCTGAGTTCGAACAGATAGCTTTACAGCCGAGTTATCTGCAAATATCTTACCAGAAGGTGTAATTACTGATACAGGAAATGTATTCATTATGTAGAGCTTGTTACCTCATCAATATCTCCCTTCATATAGAAGGCACTTTCCGGTATATCATCATGCTCTCCATCCAGAATCTCCTTAAATCCACGCACTGTCTCCTCACGTGGAACATAACGCCCAGATGCACCGGTGAACTGCTCGGCCACAAAAAACGGCTGCGAGAGGAAGCGTTGAATCTTTCGCGCCCGCGCTACCGTTAGCTGATCCTTCTCGGAAAGTTCATCCATACCTAAGATTGCAATAATATCCTGAAGATCCTCCAGTCGCTGCAGAATGTCACGCACACGCTGTGCTGTATCATAATGCTCATTACCGACAACATCCGGATCAAGGATTGAGGAGTTTGAGTCTAACGGATCAACGGCTGGGTAGATAGCTAGCTCAGCAAGCTTTCGTGAAAGCACTACAGTTGAATCAAGGTGGGCAAAGGTAGCCGCTGGTGCTGGATCGGTAATATCATCAGCCGGCACGTATACTGCCTGTACTGAAGTAATTGAACCTGACTTTGTTGATGTAATGCGTTCCTGTAGATCTGACATCTCACTTGAAAGCGTCGGCTGATATCCCACCGCACTCGGCATGCGTCCCAGCAGCGCTGAAAGTTCCGATCCGGCCTGTGTAAATCGAAAAATATTATCAATAAAAAGCAGCAAGTCCTTTCCTTCCTTATCCCTGAAATGCTCAGCCATGGAAAGAGCGGAAAGCGCTACCCGAGCACGAGCACCAGGAGGCTCATTCATCTGACCAAACACCAGTGATGTCTTGTCCAGTACGCCACTCTCCTTCATCTCTCGGTACAGATCATTTCCCTCTCGGGTTCGTTCACCAACACCAGCAAACATACTTAGTCCATCATGCTCAGCTGCAATAGAGCGAATTAGCTCCTGAATCATGACCGTTTTCCCTACTCCGGCACCTCCAAAAAAGCCAATTTTTCCACCTTTTAGAAATGGACACATGAGATCAACTGACTTAATTCCTGTCTCAAGCATTTCACGCTGACTAGACTGCTCCATCAGCGCAGGCGGATCTCTGTGAATAGGAGATGTCTGCACACCTTCAAGGGCTGGTTTACCATCAATTGGTTCACCAAGCACATTAAACATTCTCCCAAGTACCGGTCCTCCAACCGGAACAGAAATTGGTCGTCCGGTTGCAACTACCTTGTCACCACGAGCCACTCCATCAGTGCTACCCATAGCCACAGATCGTACCTCATGTCGCCCAAGCTGCTTCTGAACTTCAAGTGTTAATGTTCCTGCTTTCGTCTTTATCTGCAGTGCATCCAATAACTTAGGCAGATCATCTAAATCCTTAAAAGCAACGTCAATAACCGGGCCGGTTATTTGAACGACCGTTCCGTGATTGTTGTTATTCTGCTGTGTATCTTTTTTGGACATAGTAGTAACGTTAGGTGATTAATAAATTATGCAAAAGCGTCTGCCGCTGCTGCAATCTCTGATATCTCCTGTGTAACTGACTGTTGACGAGCGCGGTTATAACGCTGTTCAAGATCTTCAGAGACCTCCTCCGCATTCTCTGTTGCATTCTTCATTGCAAACATTCGAGCCGAATGTTCGGATGCTTGAGACTCAATTAATGCCTGAAACAGTCGCACCTTTGTTAATCGAGGAATAATGGCAGAAAGTACTGTCTCATCGGAAGGCTCAAACAGGTAACGAGACATAATCTCGGTCTGCATTTCCGGATCACGATCAACCATGTCAGACAAGGAATCACCCATGCTTGCAGCATCAACCGGTAGCAACTGGCTCACCAGTGGCTTGTATGAAAGTGTGCTTTCATACTGTGAGTAGATAACAACTACACGATGGTAATTCTCATCTATAAACTGATTATATAAAAACTCAAATACACCACCAACGTCTGAGATCGTGACATGTTCAGAAAAATCACTAAAACTAGCAACAACATCGCAGTCAAGTTGCTTTGCCATGCGTTTGCTGTGCTTACCAACCGCAAGAACATCTACCCTGTCTACTGAACTAGCCTGTTTGAATCGAGACAGTGTCTTTTTTACGTTGGCATTAAAGCTTCCGCAGAGGCTTTTATCCGATGCCACAACAACCGCAAGCACAGGCGATGTGTCATTGTATGTTAACAGTGGGTGTGAAAGCGTCTCATGAGTAGTTAGGTTCTCAAGAATCTCACGAGCTCGGTTTGCATACTCTCGTGAAAGAACCACTCTGTCAGCAGCGCGGCGCATCTTTGTAACTGATACAAGCTGCATAGCTTTTGTAATCTGCTTAATATTATCAACAGACTGAATCTTTCCTTTAATTTGTTTGGTTGAGGCTGCCATATGTTACTTTTCCGTATTTTTTACTTGTGCACTATAACTGTCTGTAAACGTCTCGACTGCCCGATGAACACGAGACTCAACCTCATCATTCCATTCCTCAGTAAGCTCATCTAGTAGTTCGCGCTGTGTTGCTTTCAGATAATCGATGAGCTGCTCTTCGTAGTCCTTAAGTGTCTCAACAGCAAGATTATCAATGAACCCTTCACGAATTGCATAAAATAATACAACCTGCGAACCGACCGCCACCGGCTGATACTGAGACTGCTTGAGTAGCTCGCGAATTCGAAGCCCACGTTCAAGTTTCTGCTTTGTATCCGCATCAAGATCAGAAGAAAACTGGGTGAAGGCCTCAAGCTCACGGAACTGAGCCATCTGTGTTCGTACTTTACCTGCCACCTTTTTCATGGCCTTTATCTGTGCAGCCGACCCCACGCGAGATACGGAGTTACCCGTATTAATAGCTGGTCGCACCCCCTTGTTAAAGAGTCCTGATTCTAGGTATATCTGACCATCAGTAATTGAAATAACATTGGTTGGAATATAAGCACCAATATCACCAGCCTTGGTTTCAATAATAGGTAGTGATGTTATGGAACCACCACCCAGCTCTTCATTTAGACGAGCAGACCGCTCAAGCAGGCGCGAGTGAAGATAAAACACGTCACCTGGATAAGCTTCACGACCCGGTGGGCGACGAAGCAGTAGGCTGATCTCACGATACGCAACAGCATGCTTGGAAAGATCATCGTACACAATCAAAACATCATCACCATTCCGCATTAAATGTTCAGCCTGTGCCGTAGCCGCATACGGTGCAATATACTGTGCAGCTGCACCATCAGCTGCATTTGCTGCCACAATAGTTGTATATGACAAGGCACTGGCACGATCAAGCTGTGCTCGTATCCGAGCCACATTTGACTGCTTCTGACCAATCGGCACATAAACACACTTCACATTAGTATCTTTCTGATTAATAATGGTATCAATTGCCAGAGTTGTCTTACCAGTCTGGCGATCACCAATAATAAGTTCACGTTGACCGCGACCAATCGGAATCATTGCATCAATTGCTTTGACACCAGTCTGTAGTGGTTCATCAACCGGCTGACGATCCATAACCGACGGAGCCGCTGCCTCTACTGGACACATCTCCGTACCGGATATATCGCCAGCTTCATCAATTGGCCTCAGCAGTGCATCAACCGTACGTCCCAGCAGAGCATCTCCAACCGGAACTGACAGAACCTCACCTGTTCGTCGAACCACATCCCCTTCAGTTATATGCTCAAAGGAACCAAGAATAATTGCACCAACGGATGCCTTATCAAGGTTGAGCGCGACGCCGATTGTGCCATCTTCGAAACGCAGCTTCTCTTGTGACACACAGTTATCAAGTCCGGATATTCGCGCAATACCATCTGCGATTGATACGACATGTCCAACCTCAGTGGTTTCAGCCCGAGGCTGATGATCCTGAATCCTATCGCGGAGTGCTTTGGTTATGTCTTCTACGTTGCTCATAACTAATTTATATATAAACGATTTTGTAATGCCCGCAGCCGTCCATGTAAATTGTCCTTAATCTGTATTCCGTTATACTCACAGGAAACACCTGCTAGAAGATCTGTATCTGTACGTTGCTTAGTCTTGGATGAAGTTACTCCAAACCCGGTCTGCAGTGCAGTAACTTCCCCATCATCCAGTTTTGCCGCGCTTGCAACGTGGAGTTGTTCATAAAAGGAGGATTCGGTACTCCTGGATTCTAATTCCTCAAGCACGAGTGGGAGTAAATACTCGCTACTTATATCTGAAAGGTAACTGATAAATTCATCAATTCCGGCTGGGACTCCTCGCTTATCGCACCACTGGATAAGCATATCGGTTGTTTGAGTAATATTACGCATGTATATCCGCCTCTTTAATTACCGACGCAACCAGGGCATCATGATCCTTCTTTGTAACTTCACGCTCCATAATTTTTTCAGCCGTAAGAATCGCCAGATCTCCAACCTGTCCTTCAAGCTCCTTTAACATGCGCTCCTTGTCAGCTGCAATTTTTTGACGTGCCTTGTTGAGAATATCATCAGCCTCAGACTTAGCCTCATCCTGAGCCTGCGCTACAACTGCTTTAGCTTCCTCCTGTACAGTAGTTAATATTTCACGACGCTCTGCCTTGGCAGCAGTGATTATCTCCTCCCGCTTTTCCTTTGCATGGTATCTTTCATCCTCTGCCGCTCGAGCATCTGCAACACCTTTCTCAATTACCTGCTTGCGTTCATTAAGCCGCTTCTGTAGTGGTTTAAAGAGAAAGTAATTCAACAAAGCCACCACAATCAAAAAATTGATTGTGTGAGCGACAGCTAGCTGCCAGTCAAATCCTATGCCTTGTAACGAGATGAGAATATCCATAAACGTTTGGTGTTAGATAAGAAAGAAAAGAACTAATGCGTAAATCGCAGTTGACTCAACCAAAGCCACACCAATGATCATTCGCGTGAATAGTTCTCCAGACATTTCTGGATTTCTCCCCATTGCCTCCAAGGCCTTTCCAATCAGGTATCCCTGCCCGATACCTGAACCGAACATGGCGATAGTTGCTATTCCCTTACCAATTAATCGTGCTGCTTCTTCTTCCATAAATAATGATAATTAATTCCAAATAAATAATCTACCCGTTAACTATACCTTCTTCTGGAGCTGTAACATCCCCCTGTGGACGAACAGCTAATGCATAGTAAGCAGTTGCCAAAGCCCCAAAAACCAGTGCGTGAACAATTCCAAACAGTAAATTCAAAGACATCCATAGTGACGGTACAGCGTAAGCCACAGCTCCAAGTATAAGAACAGCCAGGAGCTCACCTGCAAACATGTTTCCAAAGAGACGAAACGACAGCGAGACAATCTTTGTAAACTCAAAAAGAATGTCTAGCAAGCCTACGAAGAACTCGATCAATGCCACAAATCCGGCCTGCAATCCGTCACGAAATCCCTCGATAAGTTCTGAAAACTTGAAGTATCTGCCAATATAGCTGAAAAATCCGGCCACCTTAACAGCCTCAATATTAATCAGCATCACACTTCCAGCTGCCAAAGCAAGTGGTAAATTAATATCAGATGTTGGTGTTCGCAGAAGTGTCTCTCCGGCCAGAGTGATACTACCAAGACCTGGAAGTATCGTGATAAGGTTCGCCAGGCCAATGTAAATAAAGAGCGCCGCAACAAGCGGAAAAGCTTTGGTTGCAAGATCTCTATCAACAGCAATTTGTTGAATGAGGGACAGCATTCCTTCATACAAAATCTCAAAACCATTCTGCACCTTACCCGGAATGAGCGCAAAGGCATGACGACCCCAGAATCCAAACAAAGCAATAATAACAGTTACGAGCAGAGCAGTGACGAGCGTGTCTGTTATGGGCACTCCAAGTAGCTCGGAAAACTGATACGGCTCAATACTAACCTGCTCTCGTTGTAAGCGAAGAAAGTCCATTATGATTTTGTGCTCTTATGGTCCTCCTCAACCTGCTTGAATTCTGCTGATAATCTTTTAACTCTAAGTAATACTATTATCCAAGAGACAGTGAATGCCAAGAAAAGGCCGGCGTATAGAATCCAGTCACCCGCCACATCATTGGTAATCAACCACTGACTCAGCAGTACAACCAACGCTGCCGGAATTCCAAAAATAAAAACCATCTCGAAAGCAATCCAGAAAGCCTTTGAGCGTAGATGCTCTCGGTCAGAATTACTTGTTGCTTTTTTGGAATTATTAGGCATAAAAAATGTTCGAGCAAAACAAATCATCATTGCTCGAACGACTCTCATTATACAAATGCCTTACCAATGAGCAACCGGCAAATATGTTACACTCGCACCACGGTTGTTTAAGAAATAATTTATATATATTTATGAATGAACATATCTGGAAAAAGCTTGGTGAAGTAAAGGCATTTGCACATGCTTGTGCAGATTTTCTTGACCGAGGTCGCGATGGGTTTACGTCAGCTGAAATATTTTCAACAGAGGAAATTGATCAATTTGTCGAGAAATGCCAGCATCACATAAAACGAATTGAGGAGATTTCAGCTAAAGCAGAAACTTCTGAAATTGTTAACGCAAAGGCTGAAGCAACCGGCGAAAAGCTCTCATCCATGCAGGAGCTATACCTTGCTGATGAGGATGACTGGCAGGACGGGATGGAGCTTCTGGAATGGTCAGGATTCTTCTTTGGAGGAGCTGTTATCCACTGGCGTCTGATTGAAGGAGTGGGTGAGCATGTGCATGAAGCTGATCTTACCGCCCTGTCTGCAAGCGGCCTTGGTTTCTACACACAAATCTTTGAGACAGCCGGCGAGAGCATCAAAGCCCTCGCCAAGGAAGAGGCTGCTGCATAGACAAGATACAGCCTAAGTCAAAAAAACCGCCAATTAGCGGTTTTTTTATTTATCACCAACATCCGTTCGTTGTATGGAAAACGCAAGACTTGGCAGCTTTAACTCCCTTCCAATCTCATAAGCCAACCGACGAACATACAGACCGGATGACCCAGAAACTCGGCAGTGTGCCAGTGGTAACTGTATCTCCTTACCCAGTAACACCTCCTTCCAGCGCTCGATAATCTTCTCCTGACGGAAATCCCCCGAAACATTTGTTATATAATTTATTATATAATTAATTATATAATTATCATCAATCTTTTCCAGATCAGCACATGAAGCCTCATAAACATATACTGACCGTTTTGGCAGCGACACCTCCTCAAGCCGGCCTGATCGTGCCAACTTCCAAAGCTGTACCTTTTCCCCCTTGTATGTAACAGTCTTGGCCGAATAGGGTGGATACGTCATCTGCCATTCACCGACCATATTATGTAGTACCTTCTGTACGGCATCCTTAGTAATAGAGACATCTTCCTGAATATCGTCAACTAGACCTAGCAGGTCAAATGTATCAGTCGAGGCACCAAAAAGTATTGAAAATTCGTATGTTTTATCAAGATCAAGAAATTCTTGACGACGGTCATTCTCCTCACCCTCCAGAATTAGTAGCTTACCTGACGCCATCGGATCCAAGCGCCCGGCATAGCTGAGTCGAACACTTTTATCAATCCCATTATCTTTTCGGAACCGCTGTAGTGCCTCAAGTGGTGTCTCTCCAATTTTCTTACTTGTTGTATACATAATTGAGATTACGTGACTGTGGTGCTACCATAACAGTATGACAGATAAACAGCCAATTTCGACCGAGGCCTATAAAGGAGTTCGTGATTTCTATCCGGATCAACTTCGTAAACGACAGTACCTTGAACGTATGATGAAAAAAACTGTTGAAGGATTTGGGTATGAAGCCGTTGATGCTTCAATTCTCGAACCTGCTGAGCTGTATGACGCAAAGAGCGGTGAAGAGCTTGCCGGTGAGCAATCATACCGATTTACCGATCGAGGTGATCGTGAAGTTATGCTGCGACCTGAGATGACCCCAACCATAGCTCGAATGGTGGCAGCACAGGCAAAATCACTCTCCTTCCCGGTGCGTTGGTACAGTATTTCAAATGTATTTCGTTACGAACGCCCGCAACGAGGTCGATTGCGCGAACATTGGCAGCTAAATGTTGACCTGCTTGGTTCCGATGTTGTGGTGGCTGATACTGAAATAATCAGCATCGCCCACAATCTCATGAAGAATCTCGGAGCTGAGGAGGATGATTTTGTTATCCGAATCAGTTCGCGTTCACTCTTTGCTGAATTTTGTAGTGAAGTGCTTCAGATAAAGAATGAGGCATATACCGATCTTGCTCAGCTTATTGATAAGAAAAGCAAGATAGACAAAGACAGCTTCAACGGTGCAGTACATGATCTGCTTTCAGATGATAAGGCCGACCAGCTACTTACCTTCCTTTCAATCAATGATATTGAGCAGATGATTGAAAGTTACCCAATGCTTGCTAAACCCCTCAACAACCTCAGCAAGCTTCTCAATCAGCTGCATGATCGTGAAATTGCTAATGCTGTATTTGACCCAAATCTCATTCGCGGTATTGCTTACTACACTGGAACAGTATTTGAGATATTTGACACACATCCCCAAAACAACCGCTCACTCTTTGGTGGTGGTCGCTACGATAATCTCATGGAGGCGTTTGGCGTTGATCAAGTGCCGGCTGTTGGATTTGGGGCCGGAGACGTTACGCTTGCTGACTTTATGGACACGCATGAATTATGGCCTGATCTAAAGAGCAGCCTGGATGTAAGTATTTGTCTGATTAATCCAGATAAACACAGTTCATTTGGATACCTTGTAGCCAAGGGGCTTAGAGCTATAGATCTAAATACACGTGTAAATATCTCTGGTAAAAATATCGGCACTCAGCTTAAAAATGCCGACAAGGATGGAGCAACCTATGTTGTGGTCATTGGTGATGATGAAATTGAATCAAAAAATATAACAATAAAGGAGCTTTCTACTGGTGAAGAGAAAACTGTTCCGTACAGTGAGATCGGCACATCCCTGTCATAACGTAACTAATACATACCCATGCGAAAAATTGTATTTGATATAGAAACCAAAAACACCTTTCGAGATGTCGGCTCTCGCGAAGCCGTTGATCTTGATATTGCCCTACTGGCAATCCATGACTCAAAAACTGATGAATATCTAACCTTCCTACAGGAGGATCTTCCAAAGCTGTGGCCAATTCTCGAATCTGCGGGTAGCCTGATTGGCTACAACTCTGATCACTTTGATGTTCCACTTTTAAATAAATACTATCCAGGCGATCTCACTCAAATTAAGAGCGTTGATATCATGAAGTCTATCCAAGAAAGTCTTGGTCGGCGTATAAAGCTAGATGATGTTGCAAAAGCTACACTCGGTGAAGCCAAGTCTGGACATGGCTTGCAGGCAATTACCTGGTGGAAGAACGGGGAAATCGATAAGATTCGTGAGTACTGCATTCAGGATGTGCGGGTTACCAAGCGTATCTACGACTACGCCCTGGAGCATGGACATCTAAAGTACACACAAGGCAAGCAGAAACGTGAGATACCTATTGACACCAGCAACTGGGAACGTCCTGAAAGCAACGGGATGACACACTCGATGCCGTTCTAGAATATCTACCACATACTGTGATATATGAATATCCTTGCGCACTTGAGTGAATCAACTTCCTGGTATTGAGAAATAAGAACACCAAACAAAGAAAGAAAGCCGACCGGCACCCTTTCCTCAAGGTCACCAGTCTTATATCAGCAGCGAGGTTAATTATTTTAAAGAGGTACGTAAAAAAATTAATAACTCAAATTAGAGCCTTAGTAAAAAACCCGACTTTTGTAAGTCGAGTTTTCAATGATTTGATTTAAATTTTAATTTCAGGAATAAATCCTACTTTGCCTAGACTTAACTTAAATCGAAGCTTTTTCAGATCTCCATTCTCTGCATGTATGAATTCTACATCAATAAGCTTTGTACTACCGTGAAATATTTTACCGTCAAAATCTATACCGCAACCTCGGTTAGGTTTGTTGAATCTAATCCAGCGCCTTACTGAAAGTGACTGAGCTTTTTTTGTTTCAAAATCAAGCAACCAGTATGTTATTTCGGTATATGGTTCACTCATTGTCGTTACACCGATGCCGGGATTTACATCACTCACCCATTTTTTTACTTCAACAACTACAGTAGGCGGTTTTTTATCTGATTCATATAAATCAATTATATCTCCGAATTCAAGAAGTGTAATACCGCCTTCTTCAAGTAATTGCTTCTTGTCGTTTGCAATAGTTAAGTTTATTATTTTTTGTGCTTCGGTAAATGGATTAGCTTGGCGCGAATTGTTACCAGTTCCGGTTCCTTCACCCATAACGTATCCTCCTGTTTATTAAGGTTTCATTTCTATAGATATAATACTGTATAAAATAAATGTGTCAAAGTAATATTTAGTTGCTATAATAAAAGTATGAATAAACTACGCACAATTTCCATCACTAGTATCGCTGCTATTGGCATGCCGATCCTAACCAATGCCATCACCTATGACGAAAGCGGTGCTGCACTACTTGGTAGTGAACAAGTACCTGAATCAAGTAGCTTATATGCTGCTGTTGCTGGGTCAAACATGTCCCTTACCTGCATTGCAACCGTAGTTCTGATGCTTGTGACTATGTACATATTTCATGAATTATGGCACCCGCAGCGAAAGCACGAATCAATGACACGTGACGAAATAAAACGTGGTAGTGTTCGCTTTTATATCGGTGGTTCGGTTGTCTGGATGATGATCGCGATTCTGGCCGAAGCCTGGTGTGTCATCCTTCCACTCGCCCTCATTCTTGCAGCTGCAATAATTTACTACCTGATTGTTATCAGTATGACCCAGGAGGAACAAGCGGACATAAACTAGAGAAACAGCAAAACAGCAACGGCCAGAAGAATACGGTATCCAGCAAACCAGTCCAATCGGTGATTACGTACAAACTGCATCAGCAAATGCATTGCCAGTAATCCAAAAAAGAATGCTGCGATAAACCCAAGAATTAGTGGTGTATTAATAGCCTGCACTCCATCCGTCTGCAGTAAATCCAGAAGCTGTTTACCACCGGCTCCAAGAAATATTGGTAATCCCAAAAGAAAGGAGAAGCTCGTGGCTGTCTCACGACTGAAGCCAGCAAAAAGCCCACCAGAGATGGTTGATCCTGATCGACTCATACCCGGAAGAAGTGCCAGGCACTGAAATAATCCAATCATAACTCCACGCCAAAAAGTGATATTCTTGTTGTCAGGTTTTGGAATATGCTCGGCTGCCAGCATCAAGAAAGACCCTATCAAAAGGCCAACTGCTACGATTTCTGTATTTCGAAACACCGTCTCAATAATGGTCTCAAGAAACAATCCTGCAATAACTGCCGGTATTGTTGCAGCAATAATAATAAGAACGGTTCTCTTGTTTAGTGTAATATTAGTTCCGGATATAAGACTTCCTTCCCCACGCAAAAAATCAAGTATGCTTGTACGAAAATAAACTAGTATAGCCATAGCGGTTGCTAGATGTATCACTGCATCAAACGCTAATCCTCCAGCGCTTGAAACAGAGAATAAATCTCGAGCAACAATTAGATGACCTGATGATGATACCGGAATAAACTCTGTGATCCCCTGTAGTATTCCTAATATAATTGCGACATCAAACGGCATAGGTGGATTGTATCACCTTACATAATGCATCACTCCCTCTACCGGTTTTTGCCGAGAAAGCTATCACTCCATGAATTATTTCTGGGTGTGACTCAAGATCCTTATCCAGTTTACGCTCAGCTGCAACTCGTTCCTTCTGATTACATTTATCAATCTTGTTAGCAACAATGACAACAGGACGTGCTTCGCCGGACGCAATATCCAGTAGATCACGATCCATATCACTAAGTCCACGCCGTATATCAATCACCAGACACAGAAGAGCTATTGGTGCTTCAGACGCCAGATACCAAATCATCTGCTTACGCATTGCATCAGCTCGATTGGCGCTCATCTTGGCATACCCATACCCAGGAAGATCAACCACATACGCAGTCTCCTTTTCGATGGAGAAGAAATTGATCTCCTGTGTTTTACCCGGAGTACTGCTAACCCGAGCAATCCCCTGACCAAGCAATCGATTCAACGTACTTGATTTACCAACATTAGAACGTCCAGCAAACACAATCTGTGGAATTGATTCCGCTAAAATAGGGTCCTCTCCGCGAATTCCCTTAACGAAACTCACGTTTTTGATGCGGCATTCTCTATTGTGCATATCATTAGTCATTCTGTTATTATACGAGAGTAATTAAAGTTTTATTAGTTTGCTTATTATAACGTATGAGTACATCAAAAAATAATAATGTTTGGATCATAGCCGGAGCAGTTGTGTTTGCTGGATTACTTATCGCCGCTGGAATCATATTTGGCAACGGTGATACTACAAGCAACAACGCCAGCAGCAGTTCTGACGGGGTCATTGCAGCAGCGGAAGCGGCCGGAGTTGATAGTGATGCATTTCGTAGCTGTATTGAATCTGAGAACTTTAGGTCTAATGTTGAAGACGATGTTAATGATGCCAGTCAGGCAGGTGGTGGAGGAACACCATTTAACGTACTAGTGCTGAATGACCCAATTACTGACACAACTCAAGCAGAGATTACCGGAATCGTTAACAATGACGACCTGGTAAAGATTAGCCAGGATGGAAAACGTATCTCAGTAAGCGGTGCTATGCCGTACCCTGTTATGACACAGTTTGTTGATCTAATTCTCGCAGACCCAGCTTCAGAAAATGCTGATGCACCCGACTCTGATGATATTGCAATTACACCAGTCGGTCAGAATGATCACATTCGCGGCAATCTTGATGCCGAGATAATTGTCGTTGAATTTTCAGACTTTCTCTGTCCATTCTGTGAACAGTTCCATCTAACAATGAAGGATGTAGTCAAGACCTATGATGACAGTGAACTTGCCTGGGTATACCGACAGTTCCCAATTCCACAACTTCACCCACAAGCACCTCGGTATGCACAAGCTTCTGAGTGTATTGCGGACATTGAAGGAAATGAGGCTTTCTGGCAGTATGCTGACCAGGTATTCTCACAACAAGAATAAGCAGATTGAATCTCTCTAGATAAAGATCTTTTCTAAACGCTCGCACTCCGCGAGCGTTTTTAATTGATGAACTCTAAATATTTCCTTCAAGAAGATCCTTTTTAAATTCTCTTACACCTTTACCATTAGAGCTGTATCCAGAAACATCAGGAAAGCGTAGATTCGTAATATGTTCATACACTACCGACATCAGACTTATCAACTCAGCAACATCCTCCTCCGTAATCTCATACGACAGACTTATTATTCTTCCATCCTTTGGTTCAATAAAATCAAGTACACCTGAATTAACATTTTTATCTTTAAATGGGGCAGAATTTTCTACAAGTAACTTATAAAATATTAACTGACGCTTATAATTCTCAGCCTTGACGCTTGATTTACTAAAACTTGAGAAGGCGGATCCTGTCTTGAAGTCGTACACCGTAATCTCATCCTCACCTAAGATCATTTTGTCTATTTTTCCAGAAAGAGGAACATCTTGAATTACAACGTTCTCTTTGCGAAAATTATACTCGCTAATGTGTTCAGCTGCAAAGCCATCCTGGCGCTCTACCCAGAACTGACGAAGCGCCTCGGTGCCACGATCCTGAAGATATGAACGATCATGTTCAGGAAGTCTACTGCGCTCAATCTGGCGTATAAACCACTCTAGTATCAACTTAATTGTGGGTGTCTCCCCTTCTTGTTTAAGATACAAGTATACACGCTCCAAGGCTGTATGAATTGCTGATCCGTACACCTGATGCTTACCCATCGGTTGGGGAAAACGCAGAAGATTAGAGGTCAAGAAATTCTCCGGGCCACCGTACCGAATATCTAAAAAGTTGTTTAGGTGTGTGACACTCATGCGGTAATCCTCAACCAACGGAGAAAGAATCGCCTTTTCATCCGGAACATACGGACCACCGTGATATATAGGAACGGTTGATTCTAGCAGAGATTCAGTTGATGGTAGCTCATCACCCATTGCCGCTTCTTCAATATCAGCATTACCAAGAAAGGATAAATTTACCTGATCCGATCCATTGTCATCAACCTCAAAAGAAAATATGTCCAAGGTATGCTTGGCACGAGTCATGGCCACAAAAAGTAGTCGTAACTGGTCGTCGGTTGTATCGCCAGCAAACTGTATTGGGAGGTTAGCCGGAAAGCTGAGCTTTGATCGATTTGATGTATCAGCCCAGATATCATCCACGGCTCCGGCAATTATAACTGCCTCAAACTCCTGACCTTTCGACTTATGAGCACTCATAAGATGAACTGCATCTGTGGCGTTCACGAACGGGCTTGTATCTGTTACAACCAAATCATTGTCCTCATGTGTATCCACAAATGTAATCAAATCAGCCGTGGTAAGAATTGTCCCTTCTTTATGCTCACGCAAGGCAAACACAAATGTCTTAAGACTTGATAGAAACCGTAAATACTCAGCCGGATCATTTGCCAGATTCTCACGAGAGAAATAAAAGTCCTTGAATGGGCTCAAAAGAAGCGTTTCGTCTACATCCGGAAAGGTTATCTCATCCGCCTCTCCAGTATCGGCAGCCGGAAGTTCATGGGCTCCAACTAAAGAGTCCAGTATGTATTCGACCGGTTCATGCATTGAACGATGCGAAAGAGAGATAAAGAAATCTGCTATCTCGTTCAATCTATCTCCTCGTTCACGCATTATCTCAAACCAATTATCGTCATGCCTGTATGCTTCCAAAGATAACTCCCAAACAACCCCACGATCCAGTCCCCAAAAAGGATAGACCAAAACCTCTGCCAAACAGCTTTCAGCAGATTCTATCTCCTGTCGTCCAAGATGAACAACAAGACGACTCATCATGACCAACTGTCGTATGTGTGGTTGTGCCAGGACATTTTGTTGCCTCTCATACGTAATCGGCACCTGCACCTCATGCAGGTATGGCACCAATGCCTCCAGATCTTGATGACGCCTGGCAAGTATTGCAATTTCACCTGGAGAAACCCCTTGTGATATTAGTTCTTTTACACGAAGTGCTATCGCGTGATTATGATGAGTTCGTGTTGAAACAACACGTTTTTTAACCGATACATCCGGTCCAATATCACCAGCAGCCTCAAGTCGCTTCTCAACCTCGTCAATAATAGTATGCAGTCGTTCTGTTCCTTGTGATATAACCGCCTGGGCGGCATCAAGAATATGCTGATGTGATCGATAGTTCTTTGTGAGCGTGATAATTCTTGTGTCCTGAAACGTATGCTTAAAATTAAGAATATTTGAAACCTCGGCACCTTGAAAGCGAAATATTGCCTGATCATCATCTCCAACCGCCATTAGGTTAGGTTGGTTATCAGGAGCCTCTTGTGCCATTGATAAGAGCAGTCGCAGTTGCGCATCATTAGTATCCTGAAACTCATCCACCATAATGTAGCCATTTGCCTCAGCAACAGCTGCTCGCAAATCAGGCTCTTCTTCAAGCTTCTGAATTACCTCAAGAATCATGTCATCAAAATCATAGAATCCTAGATCATACTTTCGCCTTTCATATTGTCGATATATATCTGCAAGTGCCTGCATTTTCTCCTGATCACACCCAGCTTTCAGAATACGAGAGTTTCCAATCTTCCGAGTAAAGTTTTTCTTGAACTCCGTTATTGGTTTTGTGCTTTCCTCATCTTCAGCTTCATTCAGGGCTCGAGTGAGATTACTACTCAGCGCATACGCAAGTGATCGAAAGTGCGGTACCGGGCTACTTTCCTGTTTTTTATTAAATATCTCTAATAAGTTTTTAATATCAGAAAAAATATCCTTGCTTATACGCTGTGAAAATACATGATCCACATCATCTGCGACCGCCCCAAGAAAAGAGGCGTTGGTCTCTAGCACGGCTGCAAACTCATCCGGACTGAGGCCGGCCTGTTTTATATCACCAATAGACCGTAAAACCGGTTTACGAAAGACAAAACCAAATTCAGGATGCTCGCTGCGCAATGGATTATCATGTGCCATATCAGTAAATATCTCCTCAAGTATTTCGGTCTTCACAATGTCATCAGCAACAGAAAAATCGGTGGTTACTCCGAAATGTTCAGGATGATTCTCTCGTATCCTGCGACAGAAATTATGAAATGTATGTACCTTTATGTAGTTTGCCTCACCGCCAATAATCTCAGTTAGCCGTCGGCGCATATTAACCTCGGCTGCATCAGTAAAAGTCAGACATAAAATATCTGATGCGTAGGCATCAGTCTTGCTTAGAATATTAGCTGCGCGAACACTTAGAAGTTCTGTTTTTCCACTTCCTGGACCCGCCACCACTAAAACCGGACCTTCTATTGTATCAACAGCCTCACGCTGTGCGTCATTTAACTTATCGTACCGCTTTTTAAATTCCTCGTCTTGAGATTCATTCATACTCTTATTATAACAGCTACAGGATTTAGGTATTAAAAAAGACAAGACTGTAAAAGCCTGGTCTTTGGATATTATATTAATCTATATGTACTTACACTTGCTACAAAACTACCAATTTCAACTAAAAACCCGAAATTATACCACTCTCCATTGTTATAAACCTCGTAAGCATGAACATTGTCTGAAAAGAGAGAAACAATGGAAGTAATAAAAGCGATAATTCCATGCCATAGACCAAAACCTGCAACATCTCCAGCATCACTCACAGTGTCAACTACAGGGTTTGGACCAGGAGCACATCTTAATAGGGTTACTAGTAAAATCAGAAGTATTTTCTTCATCTATCCCACCTATTTTTTATTTAAAGATTTACTCAATTTTTACTATATATAAAGAATATATTGTTGCCAAGTATAAAATAAGTTTGAAGATTACAACTTATTTATTCCAACGTTAGTAAAAGCTTTCTCAGGTTAAACTACTTATCTATCAAAATAACCACTTCTCGCTTTCGGCTTGAATGAGCGTCGGGCAACTTTGGAGCCTTGGGTTCAAAGTACCATTACTCGAATTTATGTCCGAAAGTTACATGTAATTTTCCTTGACCAAGTCGCCAGTACAAGCTCAGTGCTTCAACTTGTGGAGTGATGAGCGACTTTCTAAACTCGGATACTTATCTCACGAAATATGTTAATCAACGCCTTCTACTCAAGTGGCTACTATTGTTTCGCACTAGCACTCACCGCCATAGATATTCCTAATAGTTTTCAAGCCGCGGTGCCTTATCATTCTGACGAATCTTTTCGTGTGCCTTGGCCTCAATCTGCCGAATACGCTCACGAGTTACATCAAACTCTTTCCCAACCTCTTCAAGCGTATGACTGATTCCACCGGCAAGACCGCTGCGCAATTCAAGAATACGTCGCTCCTTATCAGTCAACTCACTCAGAACCTCCTCAAGCTGCTCAGAAAGAATTCGGTGTTGTGTCTCTGCATCTGGATCATCAAGCTCCTCATCAGGGATAAAGTCTCCAAATGTAGATCGATCATCACCCTCATCACCAACCGGTGTCTCGAGTGATATCGTGTTTTGACGAATCTTTTGGATCTGTAGCACCTTGTCCAGTTCAATACCCATCTCCATAGCAATTTCCTCTGGAAGTGGATCACGTCCTAGATCCTGTGAAAGCTGTCGTGTCATACGCTTGTACTTTGAAATAGTCTCCACCATATGAACAGGAATACGAATGGTTCGGCTCTGATCAGCTAGTGCACGTGTAATTGCCTGGCGAATCCACCAGGTTGCGTATGTGGAAAATTTAAATCCTCGCTTCCAGTCAAACTTATCAACTGCCTTGAAGAGACCGATATTTCCTTCTTGAATAAGATCAAGTAGAGAGAGATTGGATGATCGTGATGCGTATCGCTTGGCGATAGAAACAACCAATCGCAGATTGGCACGAGCCAGTATATTCTTTGCCTCATCATCACCGGCTTGAATTCGTTTGGCCAAATCCTTCTCCATCTGTGCGTCAATCAAATTGTACTTTCCTATCTCCTTCAGATACTGCTGTACTGAGTCAAAGCTAGCAGCACTTCCTCGTCGATACACATTACTATCACTCTCATCATCTATATCAAAAAGTCCCGCCTCCTTGCGTACATCAATATCGGCATTATCAAATTTATCTAGAAGCTCCTCAAGAAAATCAATATCCTTCTCAATAAACGGGAATTTTTTTAGTATCTGTTCATGAGTAACAAACCCGCGCTGTTGGCCGGTTGAGGTAAGGTCTTTGACCTTGTCCTGCTCATGACGCTCCTCTTCTGTGAGGTCAAATTCTCTATTTTCTTCTTTTGGTTTTGATCGAGGCATTATACGTATCGAAATTAGTAACTAAACACTAAACCAAGTCTCTGACCGTTTCACGAATCTCATGAATACGGCGAGAAATGCGTTGACACTTCTCTAGAAGCTCCTTCTTTTTCCCTTTATCTGTCTCACGCCGAACCTGTCTGGAAGCCCGCTCATAAGTATCTTGCAGAATTCGTGCTTCAAAATGAAGCAGTAGCTCCTCAAGATCCCGACGGATTATCTTGTCTTCGGCTTCATCGTAGGCAATATCAAGTGCCATCACCTGATCATCTGACACCTCCTCCTCTGGCAGACTTTCATTCATATCATAACTAGCAATCTCTTTGATTCGTGCCTCCGTCTCAATTACATCCACTACCGGCTTTGACTGCTCCTGCTGCCACTGACAGAATGCCATTAGCTGCTTGTACACCTCCTGTTTCTGTTCTCCTGGCGTAAGTCGCTCATTTTGTTGGGCTGATGAGAGCGGAGATTCCTGCTGCATCTGCCGATTATCCGGTTGTGAAGGCTGTGATGATGACATGGATTTTGATAGCTCACTGCGCAATGTTTCCTCTCGAATATCGGCCCGTCGCGCCACATGGCTGATAAAGTGATCCTGATTGATCTTATTCTCTATACTGCGAAGCAACGGAAAAACCTGCTTCTGCACTGTATCAAGATAGGCCTCCCTGTCATCAGTATCAGACTCTGCCCAGCCAAGTGCTGTATCAATCACATCTTCAGCGGCAGACACCATCTTAGAGAACGCCTCTTTTCCTTCACTGGTAATAATATCAGCCGGGTCAGAATCATCCGGAAGATTTACAACCGTTGGCTTCATATCTGCAGCTAGTGCCAGTCGGGATGATTTTAAGGTTGATGCTCGGCCAGCTCGATCGGTATCCAGTGCCATAATCAGATTATCGGTAAACCGTTGAATTAGTGAAAGGTGCTTAGTTGTGATTGCTGTTCCGGAGACAGCTACAGTATTTTTGAATCCAGCCTGATGTGCCAGCACAAGATCAAGCTGACCTTCAACTAGAATTGCGGCATCACTCTCTCGTATTGCATCCTTCGCATGGTCAAATCCGTATAAAATATTCTTCTTGCGAAACAGAGGTGTCTCAGGTGAGTTAATGTACTTAGCATTATCATCCTCCCGAAGACGACGACCGGAAAATGCAACCGTTCGACCGGCAGGGTCATTCATTGGAAACATTAATCGATGACGGAAGCGGTCGTATGGCGACTTGTCAGCATCCGGCTTTTTAGCTAATCCGGCCTCGATAATGTCATCCGTCTTGTAACCCTCAGACTCCAGATGTGTGGTCAACTCACGCCAGTCATCCGGTGCCTGCCCGAGCTGAAATGTAGCAGCGGTCTCTCCGGTCACACCACGACTTTTCAGGTAATCCTTGGCTTCATCCTGGTTTCGAAGGTGCTGACAGTAGAAGTCTCGTGCCGCCGCCATAATGTCTCGGAGTCGCTGTTTGCGGCCACTGTCACCATCACCGCCAGTCAGTTCGACGCCGGCACGGTCGGCCAGTAACTTCAATGCTTCACGAAACTCAACACCTTCCATCTCCTGAATGAAGGTGAAGACATCACCGCCCTTTCCACTTGAAAAGCAGTGAAACAAACCTTTGTCCGGTGACACGTAGAAGGATGCTGTCTTTTCGTTTGTGAATGGTGACTTGGCTGTCAGATACTTTCCAGACTGCTTCAGCTCAACATATGAGCCCACCACTTCCTCGATGGTAAGACGCTCCTTAATTGTTTCTACATCCGAGGCCATATGGACGTATTCGTTAAGCGCTCTGGTTTGTAAACATCATCAACGGACTACTCTGTTTTGTCCGTCACAGCTTTTGACTTCTTTCCTGCGACCATCTCTGCTTTAGGACTTCCCGCAAATCCAGTTCCGGCCGGAATAAGACGTCCAAGAATTACATTCTCTTTTAGCCCTACCAGCTCGTCCTCACTTCCACGCACAGCAGCATCGATAAGAATTCGTGTTGTGTGCTGGAATGATGCAGCTGAAAGGAAGCTCTTTCGTGACAATGCAACACGGGTAATACCCTTCAGTAGCTGCTTTGCCTCGGCCGGCTTTAGTCCCTCCTCCTTCATGCGTTCATTTTCAGATCGGAACTCAGCCTTCTCAACAACATCACCCACAGTGAAGTTGGTGTCACCCGGCTTCTGAATCTTCATTCGGGAGAACATCTGCTTCACCACCACCTCAAGATGCTTTCGAGATGTTGAGGCACCTTGAAGCTCGTAGATCTTGTGGACCTCATGAATGATGTAGTTTTCAGCCTTAACCTTTCCACCATACTTGAAGATCTCCTGAATATCAGCAGCTCCATCTGTAAGCAGCTGCCCGGCCTCAACATCATCTCCTTCAGAGATAACAGCACTTCGGCGCGCATTGGCTGAGTACGTAATACCCTCCTTTTTTCCTTCGGCTTCGTCAGGAAGAACTGTGATTAGAAGCTTGTCCTCTTTAACAGAGATATCAATCACTGTACCGTCAACTTCACTTACAATTGCTGGACTCTTCGGTGTTCGAGCTTCAAACAGCTGCTCAACACGTGGAAGACCCTGCGTGATGTCACCTCCCTCTGAGGCAACACCACCGGCGTGGAAGGTACGCATAGTAAGCTGCGTTCCAGGCTCACCAATCGCCTGAGCTGCCACGGTTCCGACAGCCTCTCCAATATCAACTGGAGTATTTGATCCGTGATCAATTCCGTAACACTTTTTACATACTCCACGAGGTGCCTCACACTCCATCGGTGAGCGAACCTCAACGCTTTCAACATCAGCATCATCAAGTGTTCGAGCATCATCTCGTGTCAAGTAGTCACCAGCCGAGAAGAGCTTCTCGCCACTGGCATCAACGACATCCTCTGCCAGATAACGACCGGCAGCATTCTTTGAAATCGGCAGTACAATACCGGAAAGATTCTGCTCGGAAATTGTAATACTGTGATTAGTTCCACAATCCTCTTTGGTCACAATAATATCCTGTGCAACATCGAAGAGTCGACGAGTAAGGAATCCGGCAGTAGCAGTCTTCAAGGCAGTGTCAGTTAGACCCTTTCGGCTACCGTGAGTCGTTGTAAAGTACTCAATCGGTGTATGCCCCTCCTTTGAGGATGTCTTGATCGGGAAGTCCAGCGTCTCTCCTTTGTTGTTCTGAATCAGTCCCTTCATTCCTGCCATGTTGTTAACCTGCCCCATGGAACCACGAGCCCCAGATGAAAGCATGTCCATTACTGAACCATTCTGATCGAGATCCTCTGAAAGCATCTCTCCAAGACGGTTCTTTGTCTCATGCCATACCTTAATAACCTGCTTGCGTCGCTCATCATTTGAAAGCAGTCCATCATTGTAATGCTCAGTAATCTGATCAACTTTATCCTGCGCCTCCTGTAGAAGATCTGCTTTACCTTCAGGGATTTCAACTTCATCAAGACCGAAGGTGATTCCGGCACCGGTTGCCCACTTGAATCCAAGTTTCTTAATATCATCAAGAATCTTTGGGGTACCAGCTACGCCGTATCGTTCGATAAGGTCAGCCACGAGCAGCTTAGCAACTCCAGAATCAATCTTCTTGTTCACAAACGGAAGGTCACTCGGAAGTGTCGAGTTAAAGAGCAATCGTCCGACAGACGTTCGAAACATTTCTCCCTCAAACTCGTTATATCGCTCTGAAGTAGTTGGAAGAACGTAGATTGGTTCGCGAAGATCGATCTTTCCGTAGCTGTTGGCAGTAATAGCCGCATTCGGGCTTGAAAAATGTGGTAGATCCTCACGCTTGATATCCTCCTCTTCCTCAGCGCGAATCTTTGTAAGCCAGTATGAACCAAGAATTACATCCTTGTCAGCCGATACAATCGGAGAACCAGTACCAGGCTTCAGGAGGTTTTTGTCTGCTGCCATAATCTCTCGAGCCTCGGTCTGCGCCTCCTCAGAAAGTGGTACGTGAACCGCCATCTGGTCACCGTCAAAGTCGGCGTTAAAGGCCGCACAAATAAGTGGGTGAACCTGAATAGCATGTCCTTCAATTAGCCGTGGGCGGAAGGCCTGGATTCCAAGTCGGTGAAGTGTCGGAGCACGGTTTAAAAGCACATACTTGTTCTTGATTACCTTCTCAAGAATTTCCCATACCTCATCAGCTCCTTGATCAATAAGCTTATTAGCTCCGCGAACATTGTCAGCTAACTCACGTTCAAGTAGTTGATTAATCACAAACGGACGGAAGAGTTCTAGCGCCATGTACTTTGGTAGTCCACATTCATCCAGGTCTAGCTCCGGACCAATGATAATCACTGATCGTCCTGAGTAATCAACTCGCTTCCCAAGGAGGTTACGACGGAAGATACCCTGCTTTCCTTTTAAGTTGTCTGCCAGCGACTTCAGTTGACGACGATTTCCTCCACTAGAAGTAAAGGAGCTACCTCGTCGGATTGAGTTATCAAGAAGAGCGTCTACAGCCTCCTGCAGAATTCGCTTCTCATTTCTTAAAATTACGTGCGGAGCATTGATTTCCTGCAATTTAGCTAGTCGGTTATTACGGTTGATAACTCGACGATACAGGTCATTGATATCTGAGGTTGCGTGTCGACCACCACCAAGTGAAACCATTGGTCGTAGTGACGGTGGAAGAACCGGGAGTCGCTCCAGGAACATCCATTCCGGACGTTGGTTTGATTCCTGCATGCTGGTCAAAAGCGAAAGACGCTTTCGCAGCTTCTTCTTTTCTGCATTTGATCCTGACTGCTGATACTGCTCGTCAAGCTCATCGATCAGTGCATCAAGGTCTACTTTTTTAAATAATTCAAAAATTGATTCAGCACCGATGCCGGCCTCAAAACATGAGGCATACTTTGAGCTGTAGCGATCATAGTCTCCTTCATCAATCACCATTCCTTCATGCAGTGACTCAATCTCATCCTTCATTGTCTGAAAACGCTTCTCAAGCTTTGCCCCCTCCTCGTCATCAGCTATCTTTCCGTGTCGCTCCTTAAACTGTGTCTGTAGATCATTCAGTAGCTTTTCACGACCAGTTTCATTGACATTGGTCACAATGTAGCCGGAGAAGTAAACAACCTTTTCGATGTCACTTTTCTTCAACCCAAGAATAAGTGCCATTCGTGATGGAACTCCTCGTACAAACCATACATGTGCCACCGGTGAAGCCAACTCAATGTGCCCCATGCGTTCTCGACGCACAATAGAACGAGTCACCTCTACCCCACATTTTTCACACTCAACACCTTTGTATCGAATACCTTTGTACTTTCCACAGTAACACTCATAGTCCTTCTCTGGACCGAAGATCTTCTCATCAAACAAACCATCCTTTTCGGATCGTTGTGTTCGGTAATTGATGGTCTCTGGTTTTGTAACCTCTCCATGAGACCAGTCTTTCACACGATCCGGCGCTGCTAACGACAGCTTGATCGAGCGTACGTCCTGTGGGTTTAATGCGTTGAGCGGGTTGTCTCGTTTCTCCATAATAATATGTATTAATTTAAATGCTTAAGATTTGGCTTCTTTATCAAGTTTGACCTCAACATCCAGTGCTAGAGAACGCAGGTTGTTAAGAAGAACGTTGAAGGAGGCAGGAGTATTCATGTGCTCGATTGGCTTTCCTTGAATAATGGCATCGAAGGCACTTGATCGACCTAGAATATCATCCGACTTAATGGTAAGAACCTCTCGAAGTGTGTGAGCTGCTCCGTATCCAAGCAGTGCCCATACCTCCATCTCTCCAAATCGCTGACCACCATTCTGCGCTCGACCTCCAAGTGGCTGCTGGGTAATCAGAGAGTACGGACCAATTGAACGGGAGTGTAGCTTGTCCTCCACCATGTGGTGAAGTTTCAAAATATACATATACCCAATAGCTATGTCCTGCTCAAACGGGTCACCGGTACGACCGTCATACAACGTAACTTTTCCGCTTCGTGGATAGCCGGCCTTTTCAAGCTCATCACGAATCTCATCACCAGTCGCACCCATAAATGGAGGTACAACTGCCTGGTAGCCCAGATCCTTCGCAGCTAGTCCAAGGTGAAGCTCGAAAATCTGCCCAAGGTTCATACGGCTTGGAACTCCAAGTGGTGTAAGAAGTACTTCAACTGGCTCACCATTTGCGTCATACGGCATCTCCTCTTCTGGAAGAATCATTGAAATAACTCCCTTGTTTCCGTGACGACCGGCCAGCTTGTCCCCAACTCGTAGCGGTCGCAGCTGAGCAACTTCAACCACAACACGTTTCAGCACTCCACTCTCAAGCTCATCACCATTCTCGCGAGAGAATACCTTTACACCAACAACGCGTCCGCGCTTTCCTTGCTCCATTCGTTTTGATGAGTCCTTCACATCACGAGCCTTCTCTCCAAAAATTGAACGCAAAAGACGCTCTTCAGGAGTAAGCTGTGTCTCACCCTTGGGTGTAATCTTTCCAACCAGAATATCTCCCGGTTCCACTTCAGCTCCAACACGTATGATTCCATCCTCATCCAGGTTTGAAAGCTTCTCTTCAGAAACATTAGGAATATCATGTGTTGTAACTTCAGGTCCAAGCTTCGTGTCGCGAACATTAACATCAAACTTCTCCATATGAACAGTTGTAAAGGTTCCTTTCTTCACAAGCTTTTCCGAGATAACAATCGCATCCTCGTAGTTGGCTCCGTACCAAGACATAAATGCAACCTTGCAATTTTTTCCAAGTGCCATCTGCCCACCCTCACTTGATGAGGTATCAGCCAGAACATCTCCCTTCTTTACCTTGTCACCAAGATCAACTGTTGGACGCTGATGAAAAGCGGTAAATGCATTTGTTCGTTCGTAAATAGAAAGTGGATATTCGTCCTGCTTTGGCTCACCGCGCTTTGGACTCTTTCGCTTCACAATAATGTGGCTTCCATCAATCTCAATCACCTCACCGTCGGCCTGTGCTAACACAACACGTCCGGTGTTACGAGCAGCTGGTCCTTCAATTCCAGTTGCAACAAGAGGCCGCTCCGGTGAAATACACGGAGTAGCCTGTTTCTGCATATTAGATCCCATAAGGGCACGGTTTGCATCGTTATGGTTCAGAAACGGAATCATCGAGGTTGCGATTGAGAAGGCCTGGTCGGCAGCAACGTCAATGTAATCAACCTCCTCACGAGAAATCTCAACTGGATCTCCTTGGTATCGAACCTCAACTCGCTCATCAATGATTTTTCCATTCTTATCACGCTCCATGGCTGCATGGGCGATCTTGCACTTCTCTTCTTCAAAGGCGTTTAGGTATTTGATCTCATCAGTCACCTTTCCATCCTTTACCACTGCATACGGTGTCTCAATCATACCAAAGTGGTTCACACGAGCTCGTGTAGCCAGGCGTAGAATAAGACCAATGTTAGCACCCTCAGGAGTATGAATCGGACATACACGACCGTAATGAGACGGGTGAACGTCACGAACCTCAAATCCGGCACGTTGACGGTTTAGACCCCCTGGCCCCATAGCACTAAGTGTGCGAAGGTGTTCGATCTCATTCAGGATGTTGTCCTGGTGCATAAACTGACTCAGCTGGTTGGTTGCGTAAAATTCTTTTAGTCGAGCCTGTAGTGGACGTGGGGATAGGAATTTAACTGGTAGTGTTGTATCAATATCAACGGTAGACATTCGGTCCTGAATATTTCGCTTCATCTGTGTCATTGCAACACGAATCTTTTTCTTTAGCGTCTCACCCACAAACCGCACACGACGGCTTCCAAGGTGGTCAATGTCATCCGGACGAGCATCCTCGTCATTGTTAAGCTTGGCGATGTGCTTGATAATGGTTACAACATCATCAAGATCAATCACCTGTTTATCAAGTGACTCTTCATCAAGCCCCTTGTCAAAACGATCATTAAAACGGTACCGGCCGACATCAGAAATGTCGTATCGCTCTTCTGTAAAAAGTGAATCAATGTAATCCTTGGCGTTTGAGTAAGACACAATATCTCCCTCACGAAGCTTTTTGTATACAGCAACGTATGCATCCTCCTCATTATCAGTTGAATCATCGGCCAGTGTTGCCTCTACGTACTTCTGTGCCTCTTCATCTCCTTCAAACAACTTCTTTATCTCTTCATTTTCAGCAGCTCCGAGTACACGGAGTAGTGTTGTGATTGGTAGCTTGCGCTTTCGGTCAATTCGAACACTTACAACATTATCCTGATCACTCTCGACCTCAATCCAAGCACCTCGAGCCGGAATGATCTTGGCACCAAAGTATTCATTGCCGCGCTTTTCATTAGTTACAAACAGCACTCCGAAGGATCGGATTAGTTGTGGCACAACAACACGTTCAATACCGTTCACGATAAAGGAACCGTAATTGGTCATTAGCGGAAAGTCTGCCATAAAAATCTCCTGCTCCTTTTCAGAGCCGATAGATTTATTGGTCAGTTTAATTGTTGCTCGCAGAGGAGCTGAGTAGGTCATCTCATTTTGACGAGCATACTCAGGTGTTACTTGTGGTTCACCAAGCTCAATCTTCTTGAATTCAAATGAAAACTTTTCGTTTGAGTGATCTTCAATTGGTGAGAATTCTGCAAACAGTTCTTCAAGTCCTTCATCTACAACCCACTGAAAGGATTCAAGCTGGTCGCGTACAAAGTTTGGGTAATCTACAAGTGGTTTTTGGTGCTTTGAGAAAACTTTTTGTTCCATGGGATTGTGAGGTAATTTTATTGCCGATAAAGCAGCTATAAAAGGAGAATAGTTTCTTCGGTGGTAGTCAATGTCTGATCTACGGTATAATAATGACTACAACAGAAAGAAGTCCTTTCGAGGTTGTACATTTAAAATTTTACGCATAAATGCACAATACTCGCACCAGCCAGGCTGGTGCGACACTGAGACATATTTTTGATTGTAATGTGAATTGTGCAAGCCAACTCGTCGCGTATGAAAAAATGTTGCTAACACAACTTACATCCATTAGTGTATACGAGTTAATATTTTTGTCAACGAGAAATTGTAAATTGATTATTCTCCCTCTTTCCGCTACAATGCATCCGTTCTGAACGTGCTTTGCCACACCAGAATTTACCAACCCTTACATTCAGTGTAAAACTGCCGACCGAGACTTACGATAGCCACGGGGTCGACAGCCACTGTCTGCTTAATTTTTTATGCCAACAACTGACGAAGAGATTTTAGAGGAAGAGACAGAAGAGGAAACAACTGAAGATGATGAAGACCAGGAGGATAATCTTCCTGAATTAGACACTGACAACCTCGGAGACAATCCGATGGAGTCTGTTTATGAGTCATCGGTGAATCGCCCACAGCCCGGAAAGATTGTTGAAGGAGAAGTTGTCGCAGTTGACACCATTAGTGTCTACGTCGACCTTCCACCTCACAGCACCGGAATTATCTTTGGTCGTGAATTCATCAATGCCCGTAACATTATCCGTAATATTTCTGTAGGAGACAGTATCTCAGCCAAGGTTGTAGAGTCTGAGAATGATGATGGGTATGTTGAGCTATCTCTCAAAGAGGCTCGTCAAGCAATTGTTTGGGCAAAAGCTGAGAAGGCTAAGGAGAGCGGTGAAGTCTTCAAGCTTACTGTTACTGACGCAAACAAAGGTGGACTTCTACTGGCCTGGGAAGGTATTCGCGGATTCCTGCCAGCTTCACAGCTGAAGCCTGAGCACTACCCCCGTGTCGAAGGTGGTGATAAGGAGAAGATTCTTGGTGAGTTAAAGGACCTGATCGGTGATCAACTTTCTGTTGCTATTATCACAGCAGACCCGAAGGAGAAAAAGCTTATTTTCTCAGAGAAGACCTCCACTGATAAAGATAAGAGCGAAATCGTTGACAGCCATGAGGTTGGAGAAATTGTTGAAGGATCCATTACCGGCATTGTCGAGTTCGGTATCTTTGTAAAAATCGAGGAAGGCCTCGAAGGACTTGTGCACATCTCTGAGCTTGACTGGGGGCTGGTTGAGGACCCAAATGATCTATTCGAGATTGGAGAGAAAGTTACCGCAAAGATTATCGAAAAAGAAGGTGAAAAAATCTCCCTCTCTATTAAGGAATTAAAAGAGAACCCATGGGTTACTGCTGCAGACAAGTACGAAACTGACCAGGAGATCGAAGGGGTTATTATCAAATTCAATGAGCACGGAGCACTTGCTGCTATCGAAGAAGGTGTTGCAGGGCTTGTGCATGTATCTGAATTTGAATCCATGGAAGAGCTACGCGACACACTTGAGCTTGGCAAAACCTACAAGCTACGTATTAAGCTGTTTGAGCCACGCGACCAGCGCATGGCGCTAGCTTACGAACCTGATGAAAAGAGTGAAGAGTAGTAAAAAAAATAATTGGAGATGCATAAAAACCTGTAGCTAGTAGCTACAGGTTTTTGTATAAAAAAAGCCCGCGACATTGGAGTGTGTCGCGAGCTTGAGGGGGCTAGACGAAAATATCAGCAGGAGTGGGCTGATACCATCGCTCCTCGAAATTAATAACGAATCTGCAAAGAAGTATATCTTTATTCTCCGCGTTGTCAATACTAAAATCCTAGTTAACCTGATTCATGGCCAACTCCCCACCTTTCTCAATCCAGGTGGTTACAGCCTTCTTTATATCAGGATATATTGTTGTCAGCTCTGATTCCTCGTCATGAGAAAATCTACTCATAACAAACGGGTTAATTCCCTTCTCCGGAACTGTCTGCTTATCAATAACCCCGGAATCACCAACCGGACTGATACCGATCCGCAGCCGCATAAAATCCTTTGTCCCCAACCGGTTAATAACTGACTGCACTCCACGGTGTCCACCACTACCACGGCTGATCGCTAGACGAATCCGTCCAAGCGGTAAATCCACATCATCGTATGCAATCAATATCTCTTCAGGCATAACATCAAAGTACGTAGCCAAGGCTAAAACTGCATCACCAGAATTATTCATAAATGTTTGCGGCTTTACCAGTAGTATCTTGTGACCATCTATTCTTACCTCAGACACAAGCGCATTTGCATGACTACTTTCAGTAAAACCACTTCCTCGCCACAGGTCAGTCAGATGATCCAGCACCATAAAGCCGGCATTATGACGAGTGCCACTGTATTTTTTTCCAGGATTTCCAAGTCCAGCAATAAGGTAATTCATATAGTCGTAATAATACCATCAATATTTTTCTGAGCAGAAAAAATAAACTTTTACCACATTTTTACGTTGATTTCTAGCCCCTCAGTAGCATACAATGCTTGCATGAATGAGATGACTACAGAAGATCGTTCACACTCTGACGTAGAATCATCCTCGGGTAATGGATTCCTGAAAGAACTACTCCAAACTGCTTTGATCGTTGCTTTGATCGTTATTCCAATTCGACTTTTTATTGCACAGCCCTTTATTGTGAGCGGTGCCTCTATGTCACCAAACCTTCAGACTGGTGACTATCTTGTGATTGATCAAATCTCATATAGATTCCACGACCCACAACGTAATGAGGTGGTAGTTTTTCGATACCCCAATAATCCTAACCGCTTCTATATAAAGAGGATAATTGGACTGCCGGGAGAAACAGTAGAGATTCAGAACAATCAGGTAATTATCTTTAATGAAGAAAATCCGGATGGATTCATTCTTGATCAAGACTACCTCACAGAAGGTGTGACTCGCGGTCGAAATGAAATGCAAGAAGCCCTAAGTGATGATGAGTACTTTGTACTTGGTGATAACCGTGAATCAAGCTCTGACTCACGTATATGGGGAGCACTTCCAGAAGATAATCTTATCGGTCGAGCTTATGTACGACTGCTACCAATTGGAAACATCGGGTTCTCTCCTGGAGGAGCTAATGTTGATACCGAGGCACCCCGATCGCCGTAATAAAAACGGGCGAAATTATTCATTGATCTTTAAATTTACTTCGCTATGGCACCTCACACCACACTTCACGACCCATTGATGGCACAGGAAAAGCCTACATACTTTACCTACAAAGGACCTGAAGATTTTTCTACTGCCATTGATATCGCTCGTCACTACGGATTTCATCTTGTGGAACCAATTGATGCAACCAAGAAGTTGCGTAAACAGGCTGAGGAGCACCAAGGAAAGGTCAAGAAGGAAAAGTCTGGTGAGTGGTACATCCATCTCGAAGACAAGCTTGCTGAACTCAATCAGTACATAAACAATATGGAGGGATGGCCACAACCACCCCTGGTATGTCATACACTACATCCACGAAGAAAGGTCGGTAAAGTTCGGCTCAGTATGTTTGGATGTAATCAGACCATCTCTGAAGGGCTTGTGATTGCTACATCACTAGCTGTACTGCAGGAGCTTGGGTACAAAAATCTAGGCATTGACGTTAACTGCGTTGGTGAAAGCAAGACCAAGATGAAGTGGACACATGACTTTAAGGAACATGTGAAGAAGAATCTAAATGACATGCGCCCGACCTGCCAGACTAAATTTAAGAAGGATCCACTAAGTATCACCGGATGCGATGATGAAACCTGTCAACGAATTTCCTGTGAGGCACCAAAGACACTAAGTTATCTTCGCAAGGCTGACCGTCAGCACCTAAAGGATATTTGCGAATACCTTGAAGCAATTAATGCACCATACCGAATCAATAATTCGTTAGTAGGATCCGGCCATCACGACTCCCACACTATATTTAATATTCGTGAGTTTAATAATGAGGGTAAAGCAAAAAGTGATGTGTTAGCTCGGGGTGAACGACATCTCAGCGTAGCTGGCAAAATGGGATACCAACGAAGCATCCCGACAATTTCCGCATCCATTGATGTTCCCGGCGGCCGCAGAGAGTCGTACAAAACAATAGACGCTGATGAGGTCACGCAACCAAAGGTTTACTACATCCATCTCGGAAACACAGCAAAAAAGCAGAGTCTTCCGGTAATTGAGAAGCTTCGACGTGAAGGTATAACAGTTCTTCAGGGTCTTACACGAGACAAGATAAGAGACCAGATTACAACTGCTGAACAACTGAAGGTACCCCACGCTGTAATAATGGGAGAAAAAGAAGCTCAGGAAAAAACCGTTATTGTACGCGATATGTTAAACCGGGCTCAGCAGACCTTAGAAATTGATAGGCTGCCAAAATACCTCAAGGAAGTTGCTTAAATAATCAATAAATGATACAGTTTCTGTAATGATTAACGTAAAAGTAGAAGGTAGCAAAAGCGAAAGTAACAGCAATATCCTGCGTCGGTTCTCACGCCGATCACGGTACGCTGGTATCGTAAACAAGAAACGATCCATTGATTCTCGCACTCGCCCTGAGTCAAAGGCAAAGCGAAAGCATGAAAAGCTTCGACGCATTGAACGACTCAAGGAGATTGACCGTAAAATCAAGCTTGGTAAGCTTCCTGATCGTCGATACAACAAATAGCTTATTAGCTGTCATTTTTGAAAGTAGCCAAACCGCCTTTCGGCGGTTTTTCTATTTACAACTGTATTTATATTTTGTCAACTTAGCCACTTTGCCTACGTAATAAATAGCTCGCTACTAATAAAAGGTGGATAAGCACCTATTGAAGACAGCTCTAATGATTGGTACTATTGTAGATAAGAACCTTCATACAAATTATTATATATGTCACGCGATCTTTCAGTAGGTATAGATATCGGCAGCCATCATGTAAAAGTGATGGCTGTTGGTGGTAGCGGGCGTGACCGACTTCCCCACATTCACGCTGCCGGTTTTGCAGAATCAGATGGCATGCGAGAAGGATACGCAGTAAACACAGACGATATCACTAAAGCGGTCAGGAAAGCCGTTGACAAAACAGCCGAATCAATGCAGCGTGAAATTGATCGAGCTCATATCTCAGTAGGTGGTGCCAGCCTGCAGTCCAACCGATCAGCTAGCTCTGTAATGTTTGAGGATGACGATCACAAGATCACCGAGGATGACATCCAGAGCGTCATTAATGATGCTGAAGACAAGCTGTCACAAAAACAACGTAAGAATCATCTGGTTCTGCATCGCTTCCCGCTCGCATACAAAATTGACGGCCGAACTACGCTTGGTAATCCTAAGGGAATGCACGGTAAGAAACTTTCAGTGCAAACACTTTTCATAACCTCTCTCAGTCAGCATGCCTATGACCTAGTCGAAGCGGTTGAGGATGCTGGTGTTGATGTTGATGACATCGTTGCCGCACCGCTGGCTGCCGCTGAGGTCTCGCTTACGGATGCTCAGAAGATCGCCGGATGCGTCCTGGCCACCATCGGATCAGAAACAGTGTCAATCATTGTTTTCGATAATAATCTTCCAATATCACTGGTAGTATTCCCGATTGGATCAAACGATATTACAAATGATATAGCTCTTGGATTAAAGGTTCCACTTGAGAAGGCTGAGCAGATTAAGCTTGGTGGTGTTACCGGCAGTAGTGTGTCTGAAAAGAAGCTGAATGAAATTATGTCAGCTCGACTTGAGGATATCTTTGAACTGATTCAGGATCACCTTGAGCACATTAATCGAGAAGGATTACTTCCGGCCGGAATTATAATGACGGGTGGTGGGTCAAATCTTCCAATGATAGATGAAGTAGCTCGAACAACACTTGATCTTCCCTCCTCTGTTTCCAAGCTGAAGCTACCAAAGACAAAAACTGTTCAATCAATTGCAAATACTAGCTGGTCAACGGCCTACGGTACTGCCGCATACGCTCGCAGAAATCAGGAAAACGGTGTCTTTGGTAATTTACATAACTCAAAAAATACGATCACACGATGGTTCAAGCAATTTCTCCCTTAGTACCAAACAGCTGAATTGATTATCGAGCCGAGTGAGTGATGTGAAGCTTCTGATTTATATCCACGCGAAGTGACGGTATCCAAATAAATATTTTCTTACGATCGAGACCAATTTTTGTATTTTTATATGCGAGCGCGGTCATGATATTCAAATAAATTTCTTTACCACGAAGGCAGAGAAGAAAAAAGCCTTTTAAAAGGTTTTTAGAGCCGTAGGCTTAAATGTATTTGACACGCCAAAAAGAATATCTGCGTAGTTTTAAAGCTACCTAAATTATGGTACTATCAACTCAACTATAAGCCACAAGCCAGTATTTAATTAGCCACAATTATGTCAAAAGAAGTAAAACCTGATGTAGAAACATTCGCCCGGATTAAAGTAATCGGAATCGGAGGCTCTGGACAGAATGCAGTAAATCACATGCTTGAATCTGATGTTGGCGGCGTGGACTTCGTTGCTATCAATACTGATGCACAGGATCTACAGGAATCACCTGTCAAAGAAAAGATTCATATCGGAAAGAACCTTACACGAGGTCTCGGAACTGGAATGAACCCGGAACTTGGAAAACGAGCCGCTGAAGAGACTAAGGAAGAAATCCAAGGTGCTGTAAAGGGATCAGACATGGTCTTCATCACCTGCGGAATGGGAGGTGGAACCGGTACTGGTGCAGCGCCTGTTGTTGCACAGGTTGCTCGTGAAAGTGGCGCACTTACAGTTGCGGTGGTCACGAAGCCATTCTTCTTTGAAGGTGCACAACGTAAGGAACTGGCTGAGGAAGGGCTTTTGGCACTCCAGAAGGAGGTTGATGCACTTATTGTAATTCCAAACGATCGACTACTTCAGACGGTTGATAAGGACACTACTGCTAGTGATGCATTCCGTCTCTGTGACGAGGTGCTTCGTGAGGCCGTTGAAGGTATCTCTGACCTAATTATCATGCCGGGTATTGTTAATGTTGACTTTGCTGATATTCGATCAGTTATGGAAAGTGCTGGTTCTGCTCTTATGGGAGTCGGAGTCGGCAGTGGAGAGAAGCGAGCTGAAGAAGCTGCAAAGGCTGCTATTAATTCCCCACTCCTTGATGTTTCGGTCAATGGGGCTGAAGGTGTACTGTTTGCGATTGCTGGTGGTGATGATCTAAAGATGCATGAAGTACAGCAGGCTGCAAAGATTATTACCGAATCAATTGATCAAAATGCCAAGGTTATCTTTGGTGCCTTTAAGGATGATGAGCTAAAGAAGGATACGGTTCGTGTTACCGTGATTGCTACTGGATTCCCTGAAGATAAGGTTCTCTCCGGCGGAAGTGATGGAAGCTCGCTCTTTGACTTTGATGAGGATGAGATTGTAAGCAATGCACAGGAAAACAGTCGCGGCAACTTCGGCAACGAAGACTTCCCCGATGAAGATGAAGACATTGAAACAGATACATTTGCAGAAAATACCGAGGATGAGGAACGAGATGACTGGGGGTCTGTACCAGCTTTTCTACGACGCTCACAGAAGAAAGCAGAGGAAAATGAAGATCAAGATAATTAATAACGTTCTCTAACAATCAATACTGTGTCTGACAAAAAAGATTATGAACTCATAATTATTGGTGCTGGTCCGGCAGGATCGGCAGCCGGCATCTACGCCGCTAGAAAGAAGGTGGATACACTTCTCATTTCAGAGACCTTTGGTGGTCAAAGTACTGTTTCGCCTTCTATCGAGAACTGGGTTGGAACCAAGTCTATCTCTGGCACAGATTTTGCTAAAGAGCTTGAGGCTCACGTCCGTGTCTACGAAGATGGAACGCTTGATATTCAGGAAGGAGCTCGTGCTTCAAATCTTACACAGACCGAAGATGGATTTATCTTAGAAACTACCAAAGGTGACTTTACGGCCAAAGCAGTTCTTATAACAACCGGCGCTCACCGGCGTCAGCTAAAGATTCCTGGTGCGGCAGAGTTTGAAAACAAAGGAGTTGTGTACTGTGCCTCCTGCGACGGTCCTCTATTTGCTGATAAGGATGTAGTTGTGATCGGTGGTGGAAATGCTGGTTTCGAGACTGCTGCTCAGCTACTGGCTTACACAAAAAGCGTAACCCTACTGCAGCACTCTGGTCAATTTAATGCTGAGGAGGTAACGGTAGACAAAGTGCTCTCGCATGAGAACATGACTGCCCATCTGCACGCAGAACCAAAGGAAATCAAAGGAGACGCCTTTACCGAGTCGCTTGTGTACGAAGATCTGGAGTCCGGCGAAGAGCATGAGATACCAGCTGAGGGTGTGTTTGTGGAAATAGGTCTTGTACCAAACACCGCCTACGCAGCTGATCTTCTTGATACTAATAAAATCAATCAGATTGTCATTGACCCAAAACGTCAGCGTACCTCAGTGGAGGGTGTCTGGGCAGCCGGTGACTGTACAGACTGCCTTTATCACCAGAACAACATTGCTGCCGGAGATGCAGTTAAAGCTGTTGAGGATCTCTACCTCTGGCTGCACACCAACGCGTAATTTTTTAGTAAACTTATTGAGAAAAATACCACTCTATGTGGTATTTTTTATGCAAATATCAGCAACACTAAACTTGACTATTCATATATAAGGTGTAACTATGTCTCTAGAAATACCTTCAAACCAACCACAACTCAATCCCGACAGATATGAAAGCACGAACAATTATTACTTCCCTCTTTCTCTCACTATTTCTTATTATCATATGTACCGGCTGTTCCGCTGAATCTGAGTCTAATTCTGTCTCTGAAAATGACTGGAAAATAGTAAAGAGTGCACAAGACGGCAGTAGACTGGAGCTTAGTGCGAAGCTAATTCATTTATCAGATAATATGATTCAAATTTATCATCAAGATGAAAATGAGGTACAGATCGAAATAAGAGCCTTACGGATAAGCACTGAACGAAGATGGTTCTCTGGTCAGTATCAATTTTCAGGTGTTGGGTTTGTTATGGTTTACCCTCTTGAACTCAATAAGAAAAAAGAAGGGTGCTATATAGGAGAAGAAGGTCACTACAGGAATGATCGTGACGGCTATTTTCAAATTTCCAAGGTGGGTGTAGACTGCATACCTGGTTAGAATGTAAACTCAAAGTCCGTGTCTGATTATCAGACACGGACTTTAATTTTGTAGGTGGTACAGGACCTTCACTACTACGAAGCAACGCTTCTGCGTTTTAAGAACCACACGGTTCTCAACGCTCGCTCTGCTCGCTGATTTCCTCCACGGAAAACTATCGTTTTCCGACCCTTTCAGATGTTCAAGTCCTGTGCCAGATTATAAAAATGACACCGCATAAAGCGGTGTCATTTTTATAATGGTAGGTGGTACAGGACTTGAACCTGTGGCCTTCCGCAAGTCAAGCGGACGCTCTACCAGCTGAGCTAACCACCCATAAACACATTAATCTCAGCTTAGTATTAGAATACCAAAATTATAGAGCCTGTAAAAGTACCGCTTGAGTGTATTGACAATATATTTTTTTAATGTAATTATATCTCATGAAATCCCAACTCTTTTTGTCTGGATATATTTCCTTTTTACTTATTGTACTAACTAGCTGCAATACTCAATCAGTCCCTCTAACAGATTTTCCTGAAAATGAAAATATGTTAGAAAAAGCCTGGTGTGCCTCTGTCCAAACAGATATCCATGAAGATCCCTATCTCATCGGCAGAGTGATTCTACATAGCATGAATAAAGATGAGATTATATTCGATTTCGTGAATGATAAAAACGATCGACTGAACACGTACACAGCGAAGCGAACCGATAAGGATAATGTAAGTTACGATCTTTTTTCCTATTTAAAAGAACCGTTTACTGAACTTGTCATGATGAGCAATGATTTGTTTGTCGGAAATTTAACTGACACATCATTTGGTAAATCTACAGAAGGGTCTTTCAAACTCTTTGTTACCGACGATTGTCAATAATTAATATGAATTATTAACTAAAGCTCAATACCAATTTGGTATTGAGCTTTTACATTATTCCACTTTTCAATGTGACCTCAACGAGATTTTCTTACGATAGATTGACTTTCGTAAGACTCGCCCGCCACGCAACACGCATAACACTGCGATCTTAAAATCTGCCGTCAGTGCAGAAATGCACTTGCTCGAACTCAAAATATAAAAAGTCTCCAACTAAAGCGCTTAACTTGTAAGTGCTTTAGTTTGAATCAGAGGAAAAGAGAGGCAGTGAGTGGGCATGCGAACGAGCGTTGGAAGAAAAAACCTTGTGCGTATGCAGTGGTTTTTCTCTCAAAGTAATGTGACCCCGACGAGATTTGAACTCGTGTTACTAGGATGAAAACCTAGCGTCCTGGACCGGGCTAGACGACGGGGCCGAATTGGCTACCTTACGCAAAAGCCGCTCTAACGAGCGACAAACAATACTATACCATTTTTTACACACAGGGCAAAACTATTTTATAAAAAATTACTATGCATATCTAGATTTACTGCGGTACAATGCAGGCACATTTAACCAATAAATTTAATATTATGCAGAATAAAACTACTGTTGTAATCGGTATACTAACGCTTCTAATTGGACTTATGTTTGGTTACGTTATCGGTGACCGAGCCAGCCTAAGTATTGAAAATCATAACGATGAAGTGATGGATACACACAGTCATGAAGACAGCGAAATGCATAACATGATGGACATGATGATGGCCAACCTTGAAGGAAAAACCGGAGAATCATTTGAAAGGGCTTTTCTTGAGGACATGATTGTTCATCACGAAGGTGCTGTTGAGATGACCAGAGCACTGCTTGATGAGACAAATCGACCAGAGCTTACCCAGTTTGCAAAGAATATCATTGCTGTACAGTCTGAGGAAATAGAGATGATGGAAGGCTGGCTTGAGGAATGGTACGACATAAGACACAACGAATCCTAAGTAATCTTATATTTAGAATGAGTGTCAATGATACAAAACATATACTTACCATCGAGACCTCCTGTGACGAAACCGGTATAAGCCTGTTGTCCTGCAGCGGTGGTTATCCAGATCAACAGATCAAAATTCTAGCTGATGAGCTTGCCAGCCAGGTTGATGATCATCAGGAGTACGGTGGTGTATTCCCTTCTCTGGCTAAGCGTTTACACGGCGAGAACCTTCCTGTTCTTCTGCAGAAAATACTTGAAGATGTAGAGACACGGCCGGTGAGTGAGATACCAGTCGATAAAAAGCAAAAAATAACAGACTGGCTCTCACGTCATGACAGACTGGCTAAAAAGCTTTTCGACCTTGTTCAGACACATGGCCTACCAAAACTGGATGCAGTGGCAGTCACTGTCGGACCCGGACTTGAACCGGCATTATGGGTCGGCATCAACACCGCTAGATCCATTGCGCTCATCCTGGATGTCGATATCATTCCTGTAAATCACATGGAGGGGCATCTTGTATCCGCGTTGGCTCCAGACACCATTACTAATGGTGAGCCGCACGCCTTACAACCGATTCAGTTCCCAGCCGTATCTCTCTTGGTCAGCGGCGGTCACACCGAACTTATCCATATTCCAGACTGGCAGTCATATAAAAAAATTGGGCAGACTCGTGATGATGCTGCTGGTGAGGCCTTTGATAAGGTCGGTCGACTACTGGAACTTCCGTATCCAGCTGGTCCTCATGTTTCTGATCTAGCAGCCAAAGCCCCAAAAGATGCAGAATCAGAAGTCTCACTTCCACGCCCAATGATGCAGGATAATACCCTTGACTTCTCCTTTTCCGGACTTAAAACCGCTGCAGCTCGTTATATAGAGAAGAATGGACCCTTTTCAGACGCTGAGAGGGCTATATTTGCCCGTGAGCTGGAGGAAGCCATTGTCGATGTACTCGTATTCAAAACCACCGCTGCTATTGAAAAAACCGGTGCTAAGACGTTGCTAGTTGGTGGAGGTGTTAGTGCTAACCAAAACCTTCGCTCACGGCTACAAGATATAAAAAAAACCACTGTTTACATATCCCCTGTTTCTCTTTCCGGTGATAATGCAGTTATGATTGGGCTGGCTGCCGCCGGTCGCTACAATGATGGCATAGATCCTGAAAGTGAGATCTCTGCTGATAGTCGATTGTCACTCTGATACGCAATATCTGGATCAGCAAATATTACCCTTATTCCTATATAAAAAACTAGCAGAAGTATCGCCAATGCACCTAGTGATTTCAACGCCTGTTGTACATGATGTCGCTTGGCCTCAACGCCAACAGATATAAGTAGCGATAATGCAATCAAACCAAACAGTGTCAGCATCAGTGTTCGGAAAATAAATTCAGGCTCTGATAGTAGATGCATCATTCTGCTTGCCTGCTGCCCGACCTCGGATGAAAATGGCTGCAGGGCGATACCACTTTCTCCTTGTACCTGCGCGATTGGAGTTGGCGTTGCAAACGCTAACGGTGTTGTGCTGCTAAAGATGCTTTCCTGTGTTGTTGTTGGAGTTGAAGTTGTGGTTGCTGCTTGCTCCTGGGTATCTACTGGCTCAACTGTTTCGGTCTCCGGCGCAGACTCCTCCTGCAATGGCTCTGTTGTTTCTACCGGACCAGCTGCCGCAATTGGTTCCCGTGTCGTTGTCTCAGGCTCAGGGTCGGTTTCCTGTTCCGGTTCTGATTCTACAAATGTGGAATCAGGCTGAGGACTGGTATCAGTATCATCCGCCGCTACAGCCACACTTTCAGCTTCATCGGCAGCGGTTTCTTCTTGACTTTCATCTACAATTTCAGCTTCTGTTGTGCTATCCCCTTGTACTGCTGGTGAGCTTCCTCGTTGTGCAAGGTTGTTGGCAGTCGGTCGGGCAAAAAGCTGCACGACGAATACGGTGTCATCACCTTCATACTCACCACGTGCCGTAGCAATTCCAATTTCAGTAAATCCTTCCTCAAGAATATTCTCTCTATGAGCTGGAGAATCCATCCAGGCTCGCTCTACGTCTGCCGAGTCAGAAAAATTAATCGCCAGATTCTCTCCAGCTGTTTCGTACTCGTACCCGGCCCGCGCAAACCACTCCCACGGCGTTGTTCCATCCGGTGCATCATGCGAAAAATATTCTAACTCAGCCATGTGATCCGCCTTCATCTGCGCTGCGGCTTTCAGTATCTCGTTAGGTCGTAAATCACTCAATCCTTCATTTGAACGATCATCATTGGCCAGATCAACCAAAACCGCTGGCAACACAGCGGCCAGGAAGTTTTCTGAATGCGTAATGTAGTAACTCTGCAATGAGGAGAAGGAGACGATTGTCAGCACCACCAGCCCCAGTGCAATGGCACCGGCCGCCCGATATGCGTACGGACGGTGGTCATTTCCCTCGTGTGGATGAAAGTGATCTTTCAGATGGTCAAGATTAAACATATGTGAATACAGTATAGCAAAATCTTCTGGATATACACTCTAATACCGTAACACCTACGCAAAAAACAAGTACTCTACTCAGCCGGCATAGCCTCGTTTGTTGACTGTACCTCTTCATTATCAGATAACACAAGCTCGCCAGTTACAACAAAGCGCTTTTGATACGTGTCACTTCCCTCAAGAAAATCACCGTCACATGTTATCAGTCGTATCTGCGAATCATCCGACGGGCCAAAAATATCTGCGGTATCCGCCCGGTAGTCATACTCACGAACCGATGTCACGATGTATGTCAGGCGACCATTATCCCCTTCCACAAAGACCAGGTCTCCACTGGTTAACTCATCTAGATCCCAAAACACCGCTTGATTTTTATCCCAATCAAGATGTCCGGCAAACACCGCATTTCCATTTTCTCCGGGCGTAAATCCGAGTTCATACCAAGCTACATTTCTCCAGTCCTGCGGTATCTCCATATTTCCAACATTATTCACTCCGACATGCTCAACCGCAGCATCAACTCCAATAGACGGAATCTTCAAACGCGTCGGTATAACCAGATCAACATCCCTTACGGTTGCCCGTATCGTCAACCCAGGATTAATGATACTCAGCGTATTCGTTAGCAGCGAAGCACCAAAAGCTACAACAATCAGTATGATTCCGATACCAATTATTTTCTTTGTTTGTGATAGATGCTTCATACGTAGGTTTATTATACTGCTTGTAATAATACAAACACCCTCACCAGAAAATGGAGAAGGCGTTTGTGGTACCTATCTACAACAAGTGGTTAGGACATACGGCGACGTTTGGCGTACACACCGTAGACAATACCACTTAGTGCAAGCAGAATTGCCAGTATTCCAGCAGTTCCTCCAAAAACTCCTGTTTCTGAAGAGCTGCCATCACCAGTGTTAGGAAATCCTGGTGTATCAGTAGCTCCGGCAACCTGTCCGGATTGACCGCGAAGCTGCATCATGAGACCAAGAAGTGCCTGTCGAGCATCATCTAACATGTCTCGTAGCTCAGAATCACTCACTTCATCATCGTCGTTATCTGATTCATCGCGATCACCAAGAACACTTCCGTTATCATCGTCATCATCGTCATCATTATTATTGTTGTTACCACTCCTTGGTGCAAGAGATCCTCCACCTCCGCTACCAGAAGTACCACCAGATGGCTCATCCACCTCGTCATCGGCAGTACACTCCTCTCCATCAATCGTTAGTTTGTAAAGAAGTCCGGCTGGATTTGCTTCTGGATCATCATCACCACCGAAGTTTGTTACTTCAATACTTAGCGTATTGCTTCCTGTCTGCACATCACCACTTACGTTATAGGTGTCGTAAGAAGCAGATGTATAGTTATCTGCATCTGTAGATGACCCTACAGCATTACCGTTCAAAGTAACGCTATAGCTGTTGTCTGTTGCAATGTAGAATGTCGCAGACGTTGCGCTATTTCCACTGTAGTTGAAGTTTCGAGTAAAGATAACCGTTGTCGTAGCTGTCGGGTCGGTTACCGTTGCTGTCTCCCAGATCCAGTCTGCATTGTTAAAGTCAGCTGAGTCATCAGCTGTCCAGGCAGAGTGCTCGAAGGTACTGGTTGCATTTCCACCACCATCCACCTTCGTCTGTCCGTCAGAGACAATCTCAATACCTACTGCCACACACTGAACCGGCACGATAACGTCATCTGGTTCACAGTTTGTGTCTACAGTCACGGTCTCTCCATATCCTTCCCAAATGTTTGGAATGTCATCTGTACTGTTACCATCGTCACCCACAAAGTAGTCGCTCTCCTCACCAACTACATAGTAAGTAACATCTACAGAACCTCCATACTCATCCTCACTAAAGTTCACTGGTAGTTCCCCATCACCCGCCCAGTTAGCTAGTGCTGGTGTTGAAGTTCCAATTACATAGTGGACTGAGAAAACATAGTTTGTGTCGTTTGTAAGCTGAACATCAAGAGAACCACACTGCTGGATCACCTGATAATTAAAACAGCTGGATCCATCAAAGCTCTCGGCCTCATGCCACTCAGCAACTGACATACCAGCAGGTCGCTGTGAAGCATCACAGTAGTCTGGTCCAGTTTCTTGTGCCTGTGCTGTCATAACACCTGCAAATGACAGTATGGCGAAAGCCAATACCAGCAGACCAATGAAGGTTATCTGAAAGGCCCTTATGTCCAGTGAACGTACGTTAGACGTAGTCATAAATATTTGTAAATTTATAAACGGATAAATAGAGTAATCCCTCTTTGTTGTGACTATCTCTAGTAGCGCATATGCAGTTGGACCGAATGTCCTAGAGTCGCATCTATCATTTCTTGCCCTTATCCTGCACACACTTCATGCTGCTGCATCAACGAACCTGTGTCGAAATGTGCGTAGCTACTAATGAAGACGAATGGTTCGTGTTGATACTTACTGTAAAAATATAAATATACGATACTACAAACACTTTTTATGTAAAAGTCAATGCGTTCGCGTTCCTGATTCGACATACTAGCGATATAATGTGATTGCAGTACCTTCCCTTTGATATCAGGGTATTTCGCACTAAAGCATAATAAAATAAGGCTCGTACAAGCCATATCTGATTTCTACATTAACACCACAGAACATAAAAACTGATGTGGCAAATCAAAAACCCCGTACCAGCTTGTGGTACGGGGTTTAATTAATAAGACTAATACTCCTTTGCCTTCATTGTTTTAATTGCAGCAATATTATCACTCCTTTCATTGTCCCGAACAAAGTACTTTACAAAGTAGCACGGTGTTTGATTTTCAGAGCGTTGAATATACTGCACAGTGGCATGATATTTTACTTCAGTGTTGTCTTTACACATCCGTAGATCAAGTGATGTACGACTTGAAAAGTTAGTTAATAATGGATCAGTATTAGAATTTTTATTGAATACATGAGCCATCTGTATCAAGGCTGATGGATGTGCAAAATCCCATCCACCATAAGAAACTTGAAGTTGTTGACCTGCAAAATCACCCCCAAACCCTATCGGACTGGGATCAAAATGGTAACGACCTGGCTTAGGTCTGCTATCCAAAATTTTGCTGAGCATGGGGTCACCTAAGTTAAATGGCAAATTTTGCCAAATAACACGAACACCATTCTTGCTGCTACTCTTAAGGTCTTCATTAATCTCCTCCAATGAAAACTCTTTGATGTCCATTGTTAGTGTTTTGCTTTTCTTAAACCGAATTCCATCTTTCTTTTTAGTCATATCAGTATGGGTTTTGAAGTTGCGGTTGTCTAATATTATTATATTGATTTTATAACTTTTTGTCAATTTATTTGCAAATGCTGCGTAATTAAAAAAACCGTACCAATTTAATAGTACGGTTTTAATGGTATGAATGTGAAAAATTATTCAACTTTTTTTGTACGAATTATGTATGTTCGCCGCGCCTTTTCATCCTGAGGATGAAAAAGTTCCAAACGGTAGCTCGGCTTCTTCATCTTTGCTAGCCATATACGAGCATGCACCGGAACGACTCCATTTTCAGTCAACACATTAAAGGCTGTCCAGACCTTTTGATTCTGATTCGTTAGCAGCTTGCCACTAAATTTACCTATGTTCGAATAGATTCGAGCTGCCTGTATAAGTACTGAAGGATGTGGAATTTTCCACTCAACAGGCATTGCCTGTATAGCTCTATTGAACGTCATCGGTTCATTTCGACGTCTTGCTGGTTTGTCTTTCGGAACCGTGTCAAAGCAATAGATGCCGGTTTCCGGACAGCTCCGCATGACTTGCTCGTTCGAAACATCAAGAGAATTTTTTAATGAGTACCGAGTTATCTTAACTGGACAGTATTGCTCGGCAATATCAGTAAGTGAGAGACTTTCTATTTTGGTTGTGAACAAGCCAGTACGCTTACTATACTTCCACTCTTTGTTTTTATTCAGTATCATTTATTCTGTTTTCAAAGGTTGGGATTTCTATGATTATTATATTGACTTTTAGGTATATTGTCAATACACCCTCTATTATTTAGCCATTACAAAAGCCCCGCATAAGCAGGGCTCTTGGGAGTTCTTTTTAAAATTACATTAGCTTATCGGTACGAGGTTCGGAAGCGGCTGGTTGGCCACATCATCACACAGAATTCCGTTTATCTTTGCTATCGTCGTGATGTATACATTACCGGTTGGGCCATCAATGTCCCATGGCGCCAAAACATCACCGGCATACATCATCTGAAAGCTCTCTACGGCCAAGATTGTCTCTTCATCATAAATCCCTGTAACGGCTAGATTTGTGTCCATCCAGGTGTTCAAAAACAGCTGCAGCTTGATCACCTCCTTCGTATCATTGACCTTCTGTGTGTGAATATACTCAGACAGGTATGGTTCACAACTTTCTGCCTGAACACCCAGCACCTCACCGTTATCATCTTCAGGCTCATCACTTACTCCGTCGCCGTCAGAGTCCTGATCACCCGCTACATCACCATCATCATCAGAAGATGATCGTGATAGTGCCGGACCTCCACCACCGCCGCCACTGCCACTAGAATCTTCTTCCTCTTCGACTTCTTCTTCGTCAGTGGTTTGAGTGTTTACGAAGTCACAGTCCGCCGAGTTTTTCAAATCCACAGCCTCATCTGCATCTGCAAGTTTAATTTCAAAGTATTCACTGGTTAGGTAACACACCAGCTCATCAGTTCCGACTTCTAGACGGTCATCAGTAAGCTCTTCACCGTTTAACTGTACACTTTCCTGCTCCCAGCCGTCTTGTGGTACTTCTCGTACATAAGAATATTCTAAGAAGCTAGGTGGATAATCTTTAGCCCAACCTGGTAAATCTTCATAGTAAATCTCAAACTCGTAGTTACCACCGGCGTCGGTTGTAGTGGTGGCTACAATCTCTGTGTCGCCAGGACCATCTGACATCACAATCAGCTGAAACTCCCAATCAGGCAGCTCTACATAGGGCACTTCTTCGTCTGGATTATATTCATACTTTGTTCCTGAATAGGTGAAGATTGGTCGATCCAGCTCATATTTGAAGGTATTAGAAGCAGTAGTTGGTGACATGTTGCCAAAGGTATTTCCCGCTTCATCTTCCAGCACCACATAGAAGGTGATTCCACCTTCGATGGCAAAACGATCAGTGATAGCGTCACCAAAATCTATTTCCCATTCTTCGTCATTTTCGTTGTAGACAACTTCAACCTCTGCAGTGTCAAACTGAGTTTTAGCCGCTGTTGAGCCATAGGGATTGGTTGAGCTAGCGTAGACAGTGAATTCTGGTAGCTGGCCAGCTAGATTATGGTCAATCTCTAGA